>Ga0208958_1000351_pt1 | contig 55634 bp, 51 predicted proteins | sample RifOxyB1_FD_184032 | JGI IMG/M metagenome (GOLD analysis project Ga0208958, IMG submission 184032) | Soil microbial communities from Rifle, Colorado - Rifle Oxygen_injection B1 (SPAdes) | ecosystem: Environmental > Terrestrial > Deep subsurface > Rock core/Sediment | place: Rifle, Colorado...
CCCTGTAAGATTTATCCTTGGGGCTTGCCTGCTTTTTCCAGAATGACCTAAGAAACCCAGGGTAATATGTATCTACTATCAGCATTCTCATAATTTCTTTAGAATTACTGTTCTACCGGTAAAAGCTATGATCGAGTAATTGTGATTTTGCAGATATTTGAAGGTCTTATTTTTGTTCAATTCTTCTGGGTTGGTTTTCAGAAATTCAATCAATATATATGACGGTTTAAATTTTTGCCAATTATTAGAGGTTATCACCTCGTGTTCATATCCTTCAACGTCTATAGATAGAAAATCAATTTTGGTATTTTTTGGCATGTACTTATCTAGTATTGTAGATAATTTTGTAGTTTGTAACTGGATTGTTTTTTGTATTTTATAGGGAGAGTGTTTGTCTCGTTCACGCGATAACACGGAAGAAAAACTATTTAATGCCGATTCATCGAACAAGTAGTATTTAATATTTTTAATTTTATTAGCTACTGCTGCCTCAATATTTATATCTCTAGGACGATACTTTTTAAAAAGTACCATGCTACCAGGAGTTGCATCAATATTGATTCCCCGCCATCCTCTACGATAAAAAAAGTAAGTATTTGAAAACCTAAATGGGTGATGTGCTCCGATATCAATATAAAATCCTATTTTCGAACCGTCAAGAAAATTATTTAAAACAACGTCCTCTCCTTCTTGAGAAAATGTAATTACCGCGTAGCTCCAGCCACGATAGAATAAGCTAATAAATTTATTGGTAATTATTTCGAACATTTTCATAGATTTCTAGTTATTCTATACAGATTATATTTTAAATTATTTCCAGTTTTTTTGATATTGCGCAAGTTGTTTTTGCCTGGGAAAAGTGCTTCGTAAATGACCTTGAGCTCACGCCTTATTTGGAGGTTTTCGACAGCAACTCTTGGTGCTTGTTGCCTTAAGTCCTTAATATTAACTAGAGTATTGGACGATTTCAAAAGCATTTTTTCTACTTTCGCGATGTCGATATTAGTTATTTTTTGTCTAATACAATCTTGGATTTGATTTTTGCCCACATCAGTAAAGGGAACTTTCACCAAGATCTGAGAAAGAATCTGTTTAACCTGAACAGGCAACAGCCTCTGGATTTTTTCATTAAGACTAACTTTTTGATAATGTGGGATAGAAAAAGCATTATTAGGTTGGGTGTCTAGGACTCTAAATGGATAGGTGCAAGATGAATGCAACAACGATAACCACCGATACGCATACTTAACTCGGTTATAATTCCAACCATTCTTTAGTGCAGTCTCAATTTTGCGAAAATAATCATTTTTGTTTTTAGCCAGATAATTCAGATCTGCAGGATACAGAATCAGATCTTTAGAATATAGAACTACCGGTAAACCCAGTAGGCCCATTTCCACGCCGACAGTAGACCAAGCGTTTAGGAATACGTTTGTGACTTGGCATAAATCGTAGATGGAAATATTGTCGGTAGGCCAATTAATACAGACGTTATCTGGTAATTTCCAAAAGATTTTCTTCAGTTTAAGAGCGTGGTCGGACTGAACACTCTCCCTCTTATTCGGGAACTCTCTCGGGTGGACTCTTATAATCAAGAATAAATCTTCCCGGGTTTTGACATAATTTACTATATTTTTTATCCAGTCGATTTGATCATTAAAGATAACGTCCTTGGGGATTTTCCTAGCTCCGACATATTCAGCAGTATAGATTTCATCATAGCTACTCATTGTTGCGGTAATGATTTTTTGGTTATCTTTAATTTTAAGGAGTTTCCGAATCTGCAAGTTACTCTCACTTTTGGGTGCAGAATAGACCAAATAATGGGTAGCTTTGAATAGTTCTTTTACATGTTCTGTAACTATTTTCAGATTTTCCACTGGGACGGGGAGATTTTTGACATGAGACCAAATTTTTATCAGATAGTTATAGAATTCGATCTGATTTCCTTTTGCGACGATGAGCCTCTTATCCATTTCTTTCAAATTCAGTCCATGATGTATGAAGTACACCTTGATGTGGTAATGTTTGCAGACTAGTTCCCAGACTCGGTTAACCGAATAAAGAGCGTTGTATAAGAGTACTACATCCGGCTTCTCTTTTTTCAGTATGCTTATACAGGCATAGAATGAAATTATAGTATATTTTATATGAGTTTGGCATTCCTTCCAGTCATAATCGGAAAATTTTATCTCCGTCTTTTTCCTATTTAAAAGAAATTCATAAAGGGCAATCTTTGCGATCGGGATACCCAAAATCGTCAGCTTCTCATAATTTTCTTTGGTGGTACTATCTAAGATCGATTGTATTTTCCCCCAATCTTTATCAGTTATCGCCTGATCAATGGTATAACCATCAAATCCGAATTCGTTTTTGATGATCTGCTCCTGCATCAAATTTGATTTAAGACCATAATTATTGCCACCGCTTATGTATAGAATTTCGTGGCCTTGTTTTTTCAATGCAAGTGCGAGAGCAGCCTCTGCGAAAGCAAAATGCCAAGTCGATGTGTGTGAGGCGTATGAGACTATTTTCATTTCCTAAGCATCTTAGCTATTTCGTTAATCAAGGCTTTCGAGATATTCGAATTACTGACTTTCTGTGATACCTTTGTATCTTTTTTATAATCTAGATCGATGTACCCATTGATTGTAGTTCTTTCTAATGATTTTAAATAGAGTTTGATATCTTGAGTAGTTGGTGAGGTTTTGTGCTTAAGGATAGCAGTTAACGTTTGTTTACAAACATCATTATTAGAAATTCTGTATACACCTTTAGCGTATTGATAAAAAATACTACCGAATAATAACACGGGCTTACCTCGATAAAGCGCTTCTAATCCGGCGGTGCCGGTCGCAGTCACTAGAGCGATCGAATGATCTGTCAATTCGTATGTATCAAAATTCATCGGGACAAACCTAACTTGAGGGATGTCTAGTAAATCCTGATAAAAATTAAGCTCTCTTTTTGTAAAATCCTGGAATGGGTTTTCCTTCACGTAGATATAAACGTTCTTGGGCAAAGAGTAACCCACCATTTGAGTAATTAACAACTGATCTACGAAGGAACCTGCCATTGGGGCGGTAGACAATTCTGGTTGTAGATGAAGAGGGAAGTATATATATTTTTGTTTTAGATCAGGAATTTCCGCATGTCGATCGTAAAACTTAGCAAGCTTCTTACTTCTTTGGATAGCTGAATAATATCTAAATTCGTTTCTGATTCCTACCATTATTAGGCGGGGTGATTTCAATAGTGTCGCCCAATGCTTAGGTCGTATTTTAAATATCAATGGTAACAGGACATTAATAATGTCTACTCTTTGTTTTTTCCGCCTCATTTCAAAACGAGTTTTCGGTCTTATCAAAGTATTCTTGTCAAAATCGTACTGAAATCGATTCTCCAGTTCCAATTGTGTTCCGCCCTTGTATTTGAATTCCTTTTGAACTTTCAGAAATACCTGCCCGGTCTTGATATTCTGAGTTTGCCAATCATTCATCACCGAAATTGTGTCAGAGATACACGTCTGGTAAAGGAGGAGAGTTGGAATCTTATAAATTTTGCATAAACTATAGATTATGAAATCATAGACTTCGTGTGGGATATTCGAGGACAAGAATAGTGAAATCTTGCCGGTGCTAATAATATGGTTCCAATATCGAAGGTGACGGAGATATAATCTTTTGCGTTCGTTGTATGTAAGCAAAGGTTCAATGGAGATGGTGTGTCGATCCATCATCCTTAAAGCCATAACCTCACATTCACTCATTGAGTCTAATATTTTTTTGCTTAAAGGCGTAATACTATTCCAATCTACTTGATAATCAGCTCGAGCCAAATCCTCGACTTTGTAAAAATTCAAACAAACATTTCGAGAAAATGAGATCCGATTTGTTGTATAAGTAAGATAAACATTTTTGAAAGGAAATTTATTTAAAATTTCGTGTAAGACGGGGAATAATAGTCGATCATGGAATCCGTTTATGATGATGTTCATATATCTAATTAACTTGTGGATAACTCTGATTAACTATCCGCATGGGTTTCCCGCTGTTTGAAGAAGAGATTTTTATGTCTTGAGGTGTATATTGAGTGAAATAAAAGATGCTGGCAGCACCGGCTGCTTCTACGCTAGTTTCGGAAAATAGTTGCTTAAAATGTTCAGGATTACCGGCACCTCCGACAACAACAATAGGGACTTTAATATTTTTTTCAAACATCTTTATTAAATCGAGATCAAATCCTTCCATCATACCATCATGGTTCACAGAATTTAAGATAATTTCCCCGAAATTATACTTAGAAATGTGTTGAATGAAATCACGTAGAAGAATAGTTTTACCCAATCTGTTATAGAGGTAGTATTCCCCGTCCACTTTGTGCGCGTCAATAGACAAGGTAATGCATTGGTTCCCGAATATATTTGCTGCTTTATTGAGGAAATTCGGATTTTTAATCATCACATTTTTCAGAATTACTTTATCAGCTCCAATTGCCAAAAGATTATGGATATCTTCTATCGAACTAATACCTCCGCCAATTCCGACTGGCATATAGCATTCATTAATGATCGAACGGACTACGTTCAAATTGATTTTTCGGTTTTGGTCTGAGGCATAAACATCAAGAAATACGAGTTCATCGACATTCCTGGCGTTGAATACCCTTGCAGCTTGTACGGCATTCCCCACCATTCGAGCATTGGTGGCGAATTGTTTGGTTTTGATTAAAGCAAAACCATTAAAAGTGAGGATCGGAATGACTCTACATTTGAGCATTTAATTTTATTACCTTGTTTAATAAAGCGAGTCCAGCGTTCTGGCTTTTTTCCGGATGGAATTGGGTAGCAAAAATGTTGTTTTTACGGACTGCGGCTACGATGGGTATACCATAATCGGCGGTAAGCACCACGTCTTCGCTGTCTTTGGCTTTCAAATGATAACTATGGATGAAGTAATAGTCCTTACCTGAGAATTCGGAAAAAAAATGATTGTCTAGACCGACAACCTGAACGTTGTTCCAACCTAGATGCGGTATCCTAAGATGATCCGGTAATTGCATCTTCACTACTTCTCCCCTGATCCATCCCAATCCTTTGATTTTGTGTGGTTCATGTCCGTAGTCTGCCAGTAACTGCATGCCCAAACAGATACCCAGAAAAGGTTTTTTTCTTTGACAGACTTCGTCTGTGAGTAGTTCAACCAATCCGGACAGGTGTAAATTTTCCATTCCGACCGCAAAAGAGCCGACGCCGGGAAGCAAAATAAAATCTGATTGTCTGATCTCGTCTGGGTTATCAGTAATGACACTGGGGAAGCCAAGTTTATCCAGTGCTTTTTTTACTGAAGCTACATTACCCATGCCATATTTGATGATGGAAATTATCATATTACCTGATAGGAAAATTCCTGATTAAGTCACCCTTCTTATTCCTCATGAAAGTGCCGTCTGCTTTAGTTTTGAATAAAACCGGATTCGTAAAAGAATTGATAACAGAATCAATCTCTTCTTTTGACAGACCGGAGTATTCAATAAAAGCTTTCACCGCGAGCTTGGGATATTTACCGTCAAATTTTTTGACTAATTTGAGACCCTCTTCGCGTGTAATCCGATGGTTCCGAATATCGATACAGGCGTGATCTGTAGCTCGACCGAATCCATATTTAACAAATTTCAGATAATCATGGAGACCATGCATTTCTTCATCCAAATTTTCGTAGTTATTGTAGGTCCCTTCTACTGGTCCGTCTTCTTTGACAGAAAACCCATGTTTTTCAATTATTTCGAGGTGTTTCCGGGCGTCCCAAAAAAAATAATGTCCTAGGAAAATACTAACGAGCCCTGCGCGAGTTAATTCTTCTTCGGTCGGGTAAAAATAAGGGGTAAGTTCCTTGACTGTTAAGCCATCGACGCCGATCATGTCTTGAATACGATTACCCAATAAACCTCCGAATTCCTCTAGCCACTTTCTAGTAAGAGTATGGTTTTCGATGCTTTCCCAAGGTCCCCCGTATTCTTGTTGTGGATTCTCTCCCCAGATTATCAATTTAATGTTGAACTTGATTGCGACTAAAATTGGGAGAGTAAATATCCCTGAATGGTTTGGCCACATCTCGTCGCCGACACGCTTAAAACCTTCGATCACCATTGATCGATATGCTGGGTAATTTTTGTGAAAATGGATTACGTCTATCCCCATTTTTGAGATATTACTCAAATTGCGCCGTCCCAGTTCTGTTTCCCTGGTAGTCTCGAAACAGACGCAGAGCGGATTCATGCCGTAAACTTCTTTTATAAAGTAGGCCTGATAAGTTGAATCCTTACCCCCGCTAACTGGAATCAAGCAATCGTAGCCGATTTGGTCATCCCTGAGCTTGAATTGGTCAATGATGGTCCGAAAATCTTTTTCGCGCTGCTTCCAATCAATCTTGGCGAATTTTAATTCTGCAGCTTTGCAAGCGGAGCAGACTCCGGACTCATCGAAAAACAAATCGGGCTTGGTCTCTGGAAATAGACATTTCGTACAGTAGCGAAGTTGATAAGCCATACATATCAAGTAATTGTTATTTCATTTAATGAGTATTTTCCATATGGATTATATAACGTTCTTGGCTTTCATTTCAGCTACTACCCAGTCGTCGAGCGTATCAATATCCTGTACTTCGGAGTTCCTTAATATTATAGGTTGCATTTTTGACATAAAAATTTTCTTTTCAGCCAATAACGGCTTAACTTTAAGGTAGTATAGCTGACCTGCATCATGGAAATGACTTACTAAGTCTTGAGTACGGGTTTTGCTATGTTGCTGATATTTATAGGAAATCTGTTTGTTTTTATTCAATATGAGTGCTTGTTCGATTGGGTGGCTGTACTTTATGATAGATGCAACCCCGTTTACCCCAGTATTAAGCAAGTTATTTTTGGCTTGTTTAAGCAATTTAGCCGTAACGAACACAGAGGTGGGGTAGAGGCAGCAAACTAGGTCGAATTCTCTGCCTATTTTTCGATATTCTTCCAGCACTTCAAGTAAGACGTCGACAGTCGTAGCATAGTCGTTAGAATTTTTGCCTGATCGTATGAACGGGACCGAAGCTCCCAACTTGAGAGAGATTTCGGCAATATCTTGGTCATCAGTAGATACCATAATCTCTTCAAAACAATGTGAGTCGAATGCCGCTTTGATGGGGTAACAAATGATAGGATTACCGAGAAAATTTTTAATATTCTTTAAGGGAATCCGTTTACTTCCTCCCCTGGCTGGAATAATTGCGATTGACGTTAATTGATTATTTTTCATATTTAATCAAGTATATCTAAGGTGACTCTGGTACCTGCTGCCAGAGCCTTTTTGACTGTTCTCCCCTCATAATAGGACAGGTCCTTTGGCGCTGCGGCAAAACCTGGCCGTACTATTTTTAAGTTTTCCCCGTATTTAAGGATTTCTCCAGGTTTTACATCTTTGGAAATGTAGATGGACCTCCTGAATTGAAGCGATTCTTGCTCATTCTCGGTAGGTCCATATTTGATATTGCCGATACTTTGCCAGACCTTTTCTGACTCGATTACAAGCTCTTTCAATTCCTTTGGTTCCAAGGAAAACGCAGCGTCTACTCCGCCATCTTTACGAGAAATCGTAAAATGTTTTTCGATAACGGTCGCTCCAAGGGCGATCGCGGCCAATGACACCCCAATCCCCATGGTGTGATCAGAGAGCCCGACTTCACAGTCAAATGCATCTTTGATATGGGGTATTGTTGCCAGATTAGCGTCAGATGGTGAAGCCGGGTAAGTGCTGGTGCATTTGAGCAAAACAAGCTGATTGTTTTTGTCAACGCTCCTGATTGTTTCTACAGCTTCAGTCAGTTCCCTAAGCGTCGCTAGGCCGTTGGACATTATTATTGGCTTACCAATGCGCGCGATTTTTTTTAAAAGCGGTAAATGACTGGTTTCAAATGAAGCTATTTTATAAAAAGGGGCATCTAAGCTTTCCAAGAAATCAACTGCTGTTTCGTCAAACGGGGTACTGAAAGCATAAATTCCTCGCTCTTTACACCTTTTAAAGATTGCTTGATGCCATTCCCAAGGTGTGTGGGCTTTTTGGTAAAGGGCGTAAAGTTTTTCTCCGTTCCAAAGGCTTTTTGGATCATTTATGACAAAATCACCAGAATCAATATTTAGGGTAATTGTATCGGCGGTATAAGTCTGGATTTTGAGTGCGTCAGCACCGGCATCCGCCGCCTCATCAACTATTTCTAGTGCTTTTTCGAGCGACTGATTATGGTTGCCGGACATTTCCGCGATAATGAAAGGTTTATACTCCCGACCAATATTAAGTTTCTTTACCATAAAATACCTCCGTTTATTTAGCGGGCGAATGTACTTTTAAAAGATACTGAATAAAAGTTTTCCCGCCAAAAGACTGTTTACCGTCTAATTTGAACCCTGATTTTCGCAATGTTTTAATCGAAGCTAAATTACCTTCTTTTGCGAACGCGGCTATTTGATAATTTGGATATTTTTGGCTCATTATACCGACAACTTGGGAAATCGCCATAGGTCCAATACCAAACCCTCTGAAGCTTTGATCGAGGATAATTGAGAGTGTAAATTTGTTGGAGCCGGATTTATCCAGTCTGATGGTTCCGATAAACTTGTCGTCCAAGTTAGAAATAACAAAAATATGGCTGTCCCGTTCATTCAATTTGTTACGATACCAGGATTCGTGTTCATCTTTGATTATATTATGATTTTGAATTGATACTGCACGAACTTCTGGGCTGTTTGATAGCCGATATATTTCCCAAATATCTTTCCAAACGGCAGGTCTTATGGTAATTTTATGTTGCATTGAGTGTGGCTTCCTCTTGGCTAGCTAGGACATATAAATTGCTTAATTCTTTTGACGACTCGACACTAATTTTTTGCTTGGCGGGAAGTTTACTCAAAAATTCCTTTATTGGTAAATTACCCTGACCAATCAATAGGTGTTGGTCTTTTGTGGATTTCAAATCTGAGTCAGATAAATGAATTATTTTCGGCTTAAATAGCAGAAATTTATCTATAATTTCCATAACTTGAAGGCCATGAGAATTTGAGGCACAGACCGCATGAGCCAGATCAAGACAGAAACCTAGATCTGGGACATCTTCAAGCAGTCGGCCTATCTCCATTGGAGTGCTTCCAAGTAACTTAAGTTTGTCATCTATACCGACGAACGGCACGTTTTCAATCAAAGCTCGCGGATCACGCAGTTTGCTTAGTTGTTCTGCCGTTTCAAGTAGATTTCCTTTAACACCTGGATGGAAAATTAAATGTTCTGCTTTCAGCCGATCGGCGAAATTCCGCGCCTCATCGAGTAACCGATTATTGTTGATGTAGTTGGTATGGTCGCTCAAGTCCATTCCAACAGCGAAGTGGGCAGCGTGAACTACAAAAGGGATGTTGCACAATTGCCAAGTTTTGTACGTGTTGTCGTATGTTCCAGGTACGGTAAAAAGTTCGACGTAATCGTACTTACCTTCGTCGATAAGTTTTTTTGCGGTAGGGATCGAAGTAAGGTTTGTGGACCAAAGTTTTAGACCTAGTTTATAGCGGCGGCCAGTCATATTACCAATTCTTTAATAGTTTTGATGACGAAATTAATATCGTGTAGAGTTAATGATGGATAGATAGGTAGGGATATTTCTTGGGAATAAAATTTTTCCGCATTAGGATAGTCACCTTCTTTAAATCCCAATTTCCGGTAGTATGGGTGTAAATGAACAGGGATATAGTGAACTTGTAGACTAATATCTTTCCTCTTTAATTTTTGAAACAGATCCTTCTTATTGATTTTGACCGATTCAAAATCAATAAGTAATGGGCATAAATGGAAAGCGGAGTCGTTGTAGTCGAACTCGCTAATTAATTTCAGATTAGATAAACTAGATAATTTTTGACGATATAGACTTATGATTTTTTTTCTTTTATCGATAAATTTATCAATTCTGTCCAACTGGGTTAGACCAAGTGCCGCTAGAACATCTGGCATCCGGTAGTTAAACCCTAATTCCTGCATCTCATAAAACCAAGGTGCCTTATCCGGACGCTGCACGATCCCATGAGTACGGAGTAATAAGAGTTTTTCATATAGTTCCCGACTGTTAGTGGTGATGGCACCTCCCTCGGCAGTAGTAATTGTCTTGACAGGATGGAATGAGAAAGTAGTCATGTCAGAAAAACTACATGAGCCGACTTTCTTTCCTTTATATTTTGAACCAATGGCATGGGCGGCGTCTTCTACGACCGATACATCATGTTTTTTTGCGATCTCAAAAATTTGTTCCATATCGCAGGATTGACCAGCATAATGGACAGGAATTAATACTTTTGTCTGGGGAGTAATATGCTTTTCGATTTCTTCCGTCTTAATCAAGCCTGTTTCCGGTTCAATATCAATGAATTGAACTTTGGCACCTACATAACGCAAACAATTAGCTGAAGCTGCAAAGGTGAGCGGAGTGGTTATACCGATATCACCTTGTTTGAGACCTAAGGCCAACATAGCCAAATGTAAGGCCGCGGTACCATTACTGACGGCGACCGCATATTTTGCTCCAACATATTCTGCCAGTTTTGATTCAAACTCTCCAATTTTTGGTCCGGTGGTAAGATAGTCGGATTTCAGTGCATCGATTACCGAATCCACGTCCTCTTTTTCAATTGTTTGTCTACCATAGGTAATCATGTTATTAATCCGAGTCTCTTAAATAATACTTTAACCTCGCTTTTTGAAATTAAAGCATCTTTGGAGCTATACTCGTGCATTTCTTCTTCGTTCAACAAATGCTTCTCGTTGATATAGATTGGGTGATTAACTTCATTATATTCCTCGATTGAAGAACAAATCACGTAGTAGTTCTTATACGAATATGTTCTGGAAACTTCCGAAGAATTAATCATTAATTCATGAATCTTTTCACCAGGTCTCAAGCCGATTACTTTCACGTGATTTTTCTGATTATATTTTTCTTTCAAGATTTCGATTAAGTCCGTAATCTTGAAAGACGATAATTTTGGTACAAATATCTCACCTCCTACAGCGTATTTAATTGCACCAATTACCAAATTGACCGCTTCCTGCGGAGAAATAATAAATCTTGTCATTCTGGGGTCGGTCAGAGGGACATCATAACCGTTTATGATCTTCTCGCTGAAATAAGGAATAACTGAACCTGTACTTTCAAGTACATTTCCATACCTTACAGTTGTGAAAATTGTTTTCAAATTCCCTTTGCTATAGTTACTTTCACAAAAAATTCTTTCACTGACAAACTTACACGCTCCATAGGTATTGATCGGAGAGCACGCTTTGTCCGTTGAAATCATTACCGCTTTCTTGACACCGTTTTTTAAGCACGCGTTTACCAGATTAATGGTCCCGAGGATGTTAGTCTTTATAGACTCTTCTACGTTGTATTCTAAAATATCAAGCCGTTTTAAAGCAGCAGCGTGGATTACTATGTCGACATCTCTTGTAGCTTTCAACAGTCTTTCGTAGTCTCGAACGTCCCCAATCAGATTACGAATCTTATCGTTATATGAAAATTTTTCTCTGAATCTATGATGTTTCATCTCGTCCCTACTAAAAATCCTGATACTCTTAGGATTATGTTTTAAGATTTCATTGGTGAGGGCTTGCCCCAAATATCCGGTACCACCGGTGATAAGAATGATTTTATTATGTAACTCCATGTTTATTTGTCCTTGTTATTCTTAATAATCTTGGCAGGGAAAAGGATAATGCCAGAACCTAAATCCGTGTTTTCGGGATCATGAATCATGATCGGACGGTATAATTTGTCGATATAATCATAATGGATGGGATGGTTTTGTTTGAGGGCGGCCCTGTCTCCCAGCCAAAATTGTAGGTTGTATTCACCCGGCAAAATATTTGTTAAACTAACATCAATGATAAATTCACCTTTAGAACCTTTTTTAATTTTGTCAGGATTAATTTCTTGTCGAATTTCGGATAAGACTACTTTTTCTGCTTTAGTAGAGTAGAAATAAATAATCAGATTTAATCCCTGGACCGTGTTAAGAATCGAGTATTTTATTTTGAACCTAATTTTATCATTTAAATTAAAAAAGTTTGACTTTTTCCCTTGTGAATTGAGGATACTAATACTCGTAAATTTGATAGTTCCGGATCCTCTGCGGCCCAGTTTGGAAATTCCGCCTTCGCTCTCCAGGTCAATACTTTCGTGTAAATTGTGATATTTGTCGAGAGCTTCGGAGACCTGACCGTCGAATACTAGTTCCCCTTGATTAACAAAAATACATCGATGGCAGAGCTTGCGAATCGCATCCAAATTGTGGCTAACAAAAAGTACTGTCTTGCCTTCTTTTTTGGCTATTTGATCCATTTTCCCGATACATTTTTCCTGAAATTCTATGTCGCCCACTGCCAAAACTTCATCTACGATCAGAATATCTGGATCAAGGTGAGCAGCAATGGAAAAAGCCAACCGCATATACATACCAGAACTATAATGCTTGACTGGAGTATTGATAAATTTTTCTATTTCTGCAAAATCCACTATCTCATTGAATTTTTTTTTGATTTCACTTTGAGACATCCCCAATATCGCTCCGTTTAAAAATATATTTTCTCTTCCCGTGAGTTCTTGTTGGAAACCGGTACCCACCTCTAGGAGACTACCTACCCTTCCTCGAAGAATTACCTCACCACTTGTAGGGGGCGTGATGCGTGAGAGAATTTTTAGAAGTGTACTTTTGCCGGCACCATTTCGCCCAATGATACCCACTACTTCCCCTGGTTCGACAGTAAAATTGATATCCTTCAGTGCCCAAAATTCGTCTTTCTGAAGACCTTCTTTAATTTTCTGAAAAGGATGTGTAAATAATCCAGCCAGCGTGTCTCGAAGTGTAAGATAAGGCTGGGCTTCACCAATCTTATATTTCTTCGATAGACCTTTTACTTCTATTATAGGTGTCATAATATATCCGCAAAAAATCGCTCAGTACGGCGAAAATAGAGTATCCCGGAAATAAATAGAATAACAGCTGCAACAAAAGAGACAAATAGATGTATTGGATCCATAATTGATCCTGATATAAGAACTGATCGAAGTGAGTTGATTACTCCTGCCATAGGATTGAGAGCCAAAATAAATTGAAAAGAGGGTCGCACAATACTGAGTGGGTAGATGACTGGCGTCACAAAGATCATGAGCTGAAGAAAATAGGGGATGATATAACGGACATCGCGATATTTAATATTTATTGAAGCCACCAAAAGACCCACACCAGCACTAGTTAAAGTTGTTATTATTAGTGCAAGTAAAATCATACCAAAAAAGGCAATATTAAAGGGAACATGAAACGCTACTGCAACAATAAAGAATAGTACTAGGGAAACAAAAAAATCTGCCAATGCGGTTACAACTGTAGAAAAAGGAAGTATTTCCCTGGGAAAATAGACTTTTTTTACTAAACCCTCATTGTCGATGAAGGCGGTAGAAGCTCGTGAAAGAGCCCCTGAAAAATATCCCCAGAATACAAGACCCAATAGAACAAAAACGGGGTACGGTAAGCCATCAGACGGGATCTGTGCAAAATTGCCGAAGAACACGGTAAAGATAACCATGGATAATAATGGCTGTAATAGTACCCACAAGATACCAAGTATAGTTTGTTTATATCTGACTTTGATGTCTCGCCAAGAGAAAATGTAGAGTAGTTCCCGAAATTCCCATAACTCGTGAAAGTTGAGTAAATACCATGGGGAGCGCGGCCGAATAACTGTGACTGTCATAGATTATTTTTTATTATACTAGCTGTTGCCTGATTTTGATCTTTCCAGCAGCATCAACGAAGGAATAAAGGATAAGCGGAGCAAAGATTATCGCAATGCGCTCAAGAGATCCAGGAATTTCCTGCCAATACGGCTGAGTTAGTGCAAACAATAAAGTACCGGATACTAGCAGTCCCAGATTGAGTAAAATTATAAGTTCTGTCAGCCAAAATTTATCTTTCTTAACTAACTTCCAAATTATCACACAAAAATAAATAATAAAAACGGGGATAAATGGCCTAAATACATTACGGACAAGGAATTCAACGACTGACAAGAGAATTGGAATGGTGCTCAGATTTGCAACTGTAATGATTCCACCAGAAATATCAGCCAGTGGTTGTGACACAACGGTTCTATTTATATTGGCAACAAATAATTTCCAAATTCGCTCAAAAGGGAGAAATAATATCAGGTACAGAATAATGGGATGGAATCTTCTTTTGTAAAGACTGACTCCCAATACAATCAAGATATTGGTCATCCAAAATGGTTCGGGATGACGAATCCAGACAGAAACTCCAGTTAGTAGGGCACCCACAGCTAGATCGGAAATCTTATCATTCTTTACCCACTCAATAATAAGGATGGTACCCATGACTAATGAAATAGTATAGGGGAGATTGGTATAAGCAATTTGTGAATGCCAAAACAGGTGTGGCGACAATATCAACATTAGTGCTGCCAAAAGCGAGATGATTCGTGATGAAACGCGGCGTGCACTATAGTAAAAAGTGATCACAAAGCTAACAAATATACCGCCATAATAAGTCATTGGACTTAAAAATCCGAGCAGGTAATACCACATATGTACGAGGGAAGTGTGTAGCGGATAGCTATTAAAATAGGATCCTTGTGCCAGCATGGCTTCTCTCATCCCACCAAATTGAGCAAATCGTTGTGCCCGGAAGTCGTAGAGGGTAAGTGCGTCCCATTCGCTAACTACACGATATATATCGCTTAGTAATGAGGTCGCTAACAAAAAAGAAATTAGGATGATTAACAGATATTCAAGTTGCGTAAAGTTATTCTTACCTCGACTTTTTTTCTTTATTGTTAAAGGAATTTTCAGAACTATTCTTAATATAAGCGTAAGGAAAACCAAAATTAGGAGAAGGAGCGATGACTCCCATAAACCAAAGCGGAGTCCGAGGAGATGCGCTATAAAAAGGACAATCGTAAATATTGGCCAACCCAAGAGGTAACCATATGCTAAATTCTCCAGGACTGGTTTTTTCTGCCAAATCGAGTTGGTAATTAAATATCCAAAAATCGGGATTGCGATTATCCCAAGAATATTCATAGTTTGATTAATCCCCACTTATCATTAACGCTCAATGGATTGTTAGGAGGCCAGTCTGACAGCTGCATAAGGTAGGGAGGTAAGTTGGATGGATTAGCGCCGAAGTCGATGTTCCCCACTGTTGTGGGATAAACAAAATATTGGACCAGCATTCCGTTGCCGTAAAGATACCAAGGACTTCTTTGTGGGGGAATGCCCAGTACCGTACCTTCTGCGGGTAAATTCTGCTTAAGATAAACCATATAATCGTAAAAATCCCCCCATGCTGATCTCATCTTGTCATCGTATGAAGCGGTTGGAGCCATAACCATAGTTTTGATTAGTATGCTTGATTGAACTAATATGATAGGTAGTTGGCGCAACAAATAGTAGCAAAGGGCAATAACTAAAAAATAGGTAGTTAATCGGATTGATGTTGTCTCTTTGACAACTAAATTCGTAGAGAGCGCAAATATAGACATCGCCAAAACTGGATAGAACATAGCCTCTGGTCTAAGATGTAGATGACTCAAAATATATCCTGTTGAGGTTATTCCTTCGATTGTGATAATTAATAAATAAATAAGGATTAAGATAATTGTTGGGGTAAGAAGCCTATGAGAAAGCTTATAAGTCGGTCGAGGTAATAAATAAATAAGACTTGAGACAACAATCGAAAAAGTCAGAATTATTTTTGTGGAAATACCAAGATGTAACTGTAGAAATCCCGAAAAGGTAAAAATATCTACCCATAATAGTAGCAAGGTAATTAACGCAATAATGAGACTAATTTTGCGCAACATACCACTCGATAGTTTTTGATAGTCCCTGGGAGAAGTCGGTAGTGGCGGTAAAACCAAATTCAGCTTTGGCGCGAGAGGTATCCAGCATGCGGCGAGGCTGGCCGTCGGGCTTGCTGGTATCCCAAACAATTTTTCCTTCGTAACCGACAATGGATTTAATTTTCTCGGCGAGATCTTTGATACTAATCTCAAATCCGGCACCGATATTGACTGGATCTGATTTGTCATATTTCTCGGCAGCTAAGATAATCCCCTCCGCGGCATCTTTCACATAAATAAATTCCCGGGTTGCCCGGCCGGTACCCCAAACAGTTACTGATGGGAGATTTTGCTGCTTGGCTTCCACAAATTTCTTGATGAGAGCAGGAATCACATGGCTAGATTTGGCGGAAAAATTGTCGCCAGGACCGTACATGTTCACAGGCAATAAGAAGATAGAATTATAGCCATATTGTTGGCGGTAGGCGGTGGACTGGACCAGCATCATTTTTTTCGCCAGACCGTAGGGAGCATTTGTCTCTTCGGGGTAGCCATTCCATAAATCCTCTTCTTTAAAGGGAACAGGAGCGAATTTGGGGTAGGCGCAGATGGTACCGACAGCCACGAACTTGCTCACGCCGGCCTTCCTTGACTCTTCCATCAGGTGTACACCCATGAGGAGATTGTCGTAGAAAAGGGTGCCGGGATAATCGCGGTTGTAGCCGATCCCACCCACATTGGCTGCTAGATGGATAACGACGTCTGCCCCAGCCACGGCTCTTGTACAGGCATCTTTCTCGCGCAGGTCATTGTCGCGGGACAAGGGAACGACAATATTGGTCGCGCCATGCTCTTTGAGTTTGGCCACGAGGTGAGTACCTAAAAAACCGGCGCCGCCGGTCACCACCACTCTTTTGTCTGTCCAAAATGATTTTCCCATAGATACTTCGCTAATGACGGATAAAGTATACCATCTCTGCCTGGCTAACGGGAATTTTTCCCGTACAGTCGGTAGCCATCTACCTCTTGGGCGAGATGATAGTCCGGGTTATTTTCTACCGCGCGGATAAATTTCTCGTGATTGCCGAGCCCAAACCAGTTATTCCCATTTTGCTCAGGGTCAGCGTTGAAGAGAATAAAATCAGGATTGTTCTCGTAGTAAGCATCGTGCATGAGCATGAGATTTTTGTGCGTCAAATGAGGTAAAAGCTGATTTTGAGCCATGATGGTAGGCCCATCCGGTAAGGAAGCTAGAAGTTGGCGGACGGGGAGAGTCTTTTCGGCATCGGCATAGAGAGCAGGATTATAGACGAGGGCAAAAGGACGTTTGAGGTGAAAGAAATTTTGGTAAAAAGCCTGGAGAATAATCAAAGCGGCCAACGAATAGAGAGCAGTACGCCTAGCTTTGACGAAGCGGGACAAGAGCAGCATAAGCGAAAAAGCATAAATTGGGGCAATTTCGGCGTTGTAGTGCATACCAATATCCCAGCGTGAGGAAGCATTGGCCAGAAAGCGGGGAGCATAGTGGAAGAAATAAGTCGGCCAAAGCCAGGGGGTAAAGATGGGAGCAAAAGAAAAACTGGCCAGAGAATCGAAGAGAGTTTTGGTTTTGATGGCGGGGGTAAAGAATTGAGAAAGGAGTGTACGAGGGTCGAGGCCAAACCAAATATTATATTGATAAGAGCCGGAGAAGAACGGAATAATGACTTTCACGGCTAGATATGAATAGAAAATGCCCAGGAGACTAAGGGAAAAAACAAACTTGCGCCAAGCGGGAATAGTAATGAAAGCATAAAGATGTAGGCCCATTGCTAGAAGAGAGGACGATTCTTTGAAAAGTAGAAAAATGAGCGTCGACCAGAGATAGAGTGAGCGGCGGCGAGAGACAAGGGCGTAAATCATCACGCTAAAGGGTAAAGTAGCTAACACCACTTCGTGGAAATCGGTAAGTAAGGCATTTTGGAGACCGGCAAAAAGGTAGAAGCAAAGCTGAACGGCGACGGCTGTCCAGACGTTTTTCGTGAGGCGATGGGCAGCTAGGTATAGCACCCAACCGGCGGCGGCGGCAAAAAGTGCTTGGGTCACAAACATCACTTCTTGACGGGAAGTAAACCAGTATAAAGGAGCTAGGAACACGAGCGCAGGACTAAAGTGATCACCAAAAATCCAACTTCCTCCGATGGTGTAATGCTCGATGGTAGGAACTTGAAAATGAGCCATCTTCCAGATAGCCATGTCGAAAATGCCAAAGTCATAATAGAAAGTATTGAATTGGTAGTATCGATTGATCGAGATCAAAGACCAAATAATGGCCATGAGTATAAATAAACCGAAACTAATAATTAGAGCAGGACGAAAATACTGTTTCATGAGCTCAGGTTAGTAAGTGATAGATAAATAATGCTACTTGCGAGTGAGCGCGATGGACCAAGAGCTCTAATACAGAAGACCTGTGAGAACGTGCGACCATAAGTTCCTCAGCTAACTGAGCTGTGGTGCCGGTATCTGATTTGGAAGTAGCGTGGCGGCGGAAGGCCGAGAGGGACATGGGAAGATAGTACAGCGGGTATTTGGCTGAGAGGCGCAACCAATAATCGTAGTCCATGGTGTAACGAAGTTTGGTATCGAACTCGCCGATAAATTTATAGGCAGCGCGAGACCAAAAAGTAGACGGTTGAGGAATGTAGGAATTGAACATGCGGAGGGTGCGTGGACTGTAACGACGCAAGAGAAAAGATTTGTAGGCAGATACCAGAGTTTGGTGGGGGTGACGGCGGCCGGCGGCATCGATAATCTGATAATCGCCGGTAATCCAGTCGGCGCTGGTTCGCGCGTAATACTCCCCTACTTTTTGGAGAGTGCCGGGCAGATAGAGGTCGTCGGAGTTGAGGTAGGCTAAGACTTCTCCGGTACTATGGCACAAACCTTTGTTGATGGCGTCAGCTTGACCAGCGTCCTTCTCACTCACCCATTTTAACTTCTTGCCGTAGCCTTTGAGGATGTCGAGCGTGCCGTCGGAGCTCCCTCCGTCAACAATGATATATTCGAGATTGGGATAGTCCTGAGATAAGACGCTATCGATAGTTGAGCGGATAAAGCGAGCTTGGTTATAGCTCGGTGTCACAATGGAAATCTTGGGATATGTCATTTTCCCTCTAGGGCGCGGTCGCGGACAATTCGGTCGAGCTTGATACGCAGTTTGTTGATCTGAATCCTATTTTCGATCATAACGATAAAGACACCCATAAGCGAGAAGATGACAATGACGTCGGTCAGACGCGTGACATGGAACAAGCCGCGGATAAAGTCGGCGGTGGGCTCCAGGAGAACCAAGACGCCTACGGCCAGGAGGATCCCGGACCAAATGATAGCTTCAATTTTTGGGAGTTCACCTTTTTTAAAGTGAATACGCACTATATAGAGCATTAGGACGATGAAAACTACCGACAGTATTTGAATCCATTGCATATTACCTCCAGAGCCAATATGGCAGTTTAATTAGTATACGCCAAGCGTCTAAGAGATTGAAACCATAATCTTTGCCGTGGTAGATGGTGCTAATCGGCACTTCGGTGTATTCTAGGTGGCTTTGGGCAATGCGGACGGCAATCTCGGTCTCCACCTCGTAACCTGACGAATGCCAACGTAATGCTTGGTACGCTTTTTTCGTCATGGCTTTGAAACCGGAGGGGATGTCGGTAATATAGCGGTGGAACAGAACATTGATGATGATCGACATCAACTTGTTGCCTAAAAGGCGATTGAGGGGCATGTGGGTGTCCATAGTGCGGACCCCGTGGACGATCTCGGCTCCCTTTTTTAGCTCGCGGACAAAGGCAGACAGGTCGGACGGATCATGCTGGCCGTCGCCGTCCATAATTATGACTGACTTTGCCCCCAGATGCTTGAAAGCATAATCACAACCAGTCTTAAGCGCAGCGCCTTTGCCGAGGTTGACCATGTGGGAAAGGCACTTGACTCCCCTACTCTCGGCAATTTCACACGTACGATCACGGGAGCCGTCATCCACGACAACAATATTCTTGGTGTGCAAAAGCAGTTCGTCTAAAAATTTCCCGATGTAGCGGGCTTCGTTGTAGGCAGGGATGACGACGATGATGGATGACTGCATAGAGGATATTGTACCTCCTTAGATAGTTTTGCATATCTTCCCTGACTGCGATAGCATAAGCAAATGAAGTGGTGGCCGTATCTTTTTATCATAGTTCTAGGAATCTGGGCAGTCCGGGCACTTTTTGCCCCTGAGTTCTTCACTTCGCACGACGGTCCGGCACACATATCGAGGCTGGCACAATATATTACCCTACTAGGAGATGGGCAGTTTCCTCCTCGGTGGAGTGCTACGCTCAACGGGAAATTGGGATATCCGCTATTTGTGTATTCTTACCATATTCCCTATTTAGCAGGCAGTCTGTTCTACCAGTTGGGAGCAAAACTATTTCAATCGGTAGAGTTGGTTTTGGGATTGAGCTATGTAGTCTCGGGTATAGGAATGTATTTGTTTTTGCGACAGTTCTACCACAAGTTTGCAGCGGTAACGGGGGCGGCTTTTTACCTTTTGGCTCCGTACCGATTTTCTTTGATCTTTGTCCGTGCCGCAATCGGAGAAGCGACAGCGATAGCATTCTTGCCCTTTATTCTTTGGGCTGTAACCAAGTATGCCAGAACGAAGGGCCGAAAATTCTTGACACTGGCGGCAGTATTTATTGCCGGGGCTATCACCTCGCACTCACTATTTATGGTGATGTATCTCCCCATTATTGCTTTGTTCACATTTATTTTGCTGCTGCCGGATTTGAAACATTTGAAAACGGGATTGTGGAGAATGGGTTTGATTATCGGGCTAGGGATGATGCTGTCCGCTTTTTATTGGGCACCTCTCGTGTGGGAGCGAAAATATATCCAATTTGATGCCGTATATACCAAGCAAGCACAAAACCATTTGGTGACCTGGGAACAATTGTGGCATTCACCCTGGGGATATGGCTTTTCTTTCCCGGATAGTCATCAGGATGATATGTCTTTTCAAATCGGGTTGGCACAACTTTTGGCAGTGGGGCTGGGAACATTAATTTTATGGGGGCGGCGGCACAAACAGGACCATGAACGCTGGGTGATGACAGTCAGTTTATTGATCTTTACTTTTTCTGTTGTCACCATGGTGGAGACACCAATCGTCCGGTGGGTGTGGGAGAACGTCGGCGTAATCCAAGTCATTGACTTCCCTTGGCGATTTTTGGGGATGGTAACTTTTGCGGCAGCGATTATTGCGGCTTACACAACTTCGAAATTGAAACCAGCACCAATCGCCGCAATCATACTCATTACGGCGGCGTTAGTCGCCAACCGGAATCATATGCGAATCAATCTGCCGGACAAGATCGCAGAAGATAAAGTCTGGATTGATACAGGGACTACGGCGTACGCTAATGAATACAAACCAATCTGGCAAGCTGCTCCCCAAAAAGTCGACCCAATTCTACAAATAGAAAGTGAAGGTCCCAGTACAAATTGGCAACTCCTCCGCTTTAGGTCGAACGAAATCGAGTTTTGGACTAACTTTCCTGAACCACAAATAGTGCAGATAAATAGTTTATATTTTCCGGGCTGGCAAGCCTACCGGAAAGAATGGTCAAAATGGATTCCTCTAACTTTGGGAGGAGAGTGGCGGATAGTGACGGCAGAAGCGTACAAGGGACGTTTAGACAAAAACATTGGTGTCATGGAAATTACTGCCCAGCCGGGAGAGCAAGTTTATAAACTCACCTTTAGCGAGACTCCACTGAGACAAGCGGCCGATATATTAAGTTTGGCAGCTCTGGTGGGACTTCTGGTATGGGTCAGGCGACAAAAGCCCCTCCCACATACTGGCGGAAAAGATAAATCAAGAAACCGGTAGAGAAAACAACCCATCCGTACCGAGCCCATTTGTTAGCGGTAATGGGTACAGATAAATATGGGAGGAGAACGAGAACATAGCGGGGAACTGAAGATAAGGTTCCGGTTAAAGTAGGCAGAAGCAGCGAAGCCAAAAGGTAAGCGAGCAAGGCAGCGGAGTGACGGCGAAATTGGGTAAAGAGCAAAGCAAGAGCGCCGAGAAAAGTTATAATTTCCAGCCAAATTTTCTGATAGACCCAAGTGGTAGGGTCGACGGTCAAAATCATCTGCAGGTAACGGTATAAAACCTGCGGGAGCAAGATGAGGCGGTCGCTAGATCGTTCGGCACCAAAGAGAGTTTGGACATGGAGAAACATGAGCGGATCGCCAAAGCGAAAATTGAGGAAGGCCATATAAAAGAGGAAACCGCTTAGGGAAAGCAAGGAAATAAAGATAAGGTAAACTACGTCACTCGGTTTGGCCGAGCGCCAAAGACGCCGCTTTGTGACAACTTCCACAATGAGCGCTAGCGCCAGAAAAACCCCGACCAGCCGGGTGGCCGACGAAAGTCCTGCTACGACGGCAGCCGCCCAATAGCTTTTCCTTTTTAGGAGCAGGAAGAAAAGCAGGGAAAGGAAGAGGAACAATGATTCAGTATAAATAGTACCCCAGTAAAAGGCCGTGGGAAAAAGCAAGATTACCATAGTCACCCACCAACGTGAGCGGGGCCAAAGATAGGCAATAACCACGAGCGAAAGAGTGAGGGTTACGAGGCTCACAGCGATGGCGACAGGAAAATATGAGAGATGTAAGAGGCGGCCAAAAATACTAATGAAGGCTGGGTAAAGGGGGAAGAAGGCCTGGGTACCGACATCTACATAGCCAAACTCGGCGAGTCTAAGGTAGTGTGTACCGTCAAAATATCCCCACATGGCACGTGCAGGATCCTGGGCTTGGACCATGAGAATGTTGTAGTAAGGGAAACTGGGGACGACACCATAATGTCCGACTAGCCAGCGGCCGAAGAGTGAGAGCAGCCCAAACCACACAACTACGATGAGGCTAGACTGGAGGGTGCGAAGCAAGAATAGACGCATAAACTTTGGCGGTAGATTGGGCAGTACGATCCCAAGTAAAAGTTTTGGCCCAAGCTTGGCCAGACTGGAGATAAGCAGTCCGGCGAGAGGCAGAGCGTAGTAGGGATTTCAGCAAAGTCACAAACTCAGTCTGATGATGGGGATCAAAATAATGCACGTGAGCACCGCCGACTTCGGGGAGGCTCCCCTGATTGCTGGAGATGACCGGAGTCCCCTTGGAGAGAGCTTCCAGGATGGGTAAACCGAAACCTTCGTACCAAGACGGCTGGACATAGAGGGTAGCCGCTGCATAAATGGCCGGTAAATGATGACCGGGGACAAAGCCCACAAGGTGAATCTGATCCGAGTAACCGGAACGTGAAATGGCAGTTTGGATCGCGGCGAATTCGGGAGTTTTATGGGCGGAAATAAAAGCTTTGCCCACTAGAACCAAATGAGTTTGACGGGTTTTCAGCGCGGCATAGGCCTCGATGAGACCGGGAATATTTTTGTTCCAATTAATGTCGCCGACGTAGAGGATGAAACGCTCCGGGAGTTTATATTCAACTTTCACTGTCCGGATAAGTGCCGAGGTGACACTGGTATGACCTGCAGCCAAGGGAACAACGAAGATTCGATTGAGCGGGATCGCCAAGTGATGATGGATATCGTTCTTGGAACACTCTGAATCGGTGATGACAGCGGAGGCAGCTTGGAGTGCACGTCGTTGTAACCGAAATTTAACACGGCCTCTTAGACCGATCGGGAAATGAGAGGGAAAAAGTAAGGGGATTACGTCGTGGACAGTAACCACAAATTTGGACGGAATCCGTTTCCCCCAAAGGGTCAGGAAAAAGAGATCGAAAAAAGAATAGTGAACTAGATCGACTAATTGACCCGATGGCGTATCGGAAGAGAGAAGTAGGCTTTCCATGGGATAGTGCTTGGAAAGTTGGGTATACAGCAAACGAGCATAAACATCGATCCCGCGCGGACCAGAACCAGGAAAAGGAGATTTGGCGATTAACTCGATAGTTGAGGCCATTAGTTCCAATCTTTTTCCAGACTAATACTGCCTTGTGAGTGGCGTTTTTCCCAGTATTTCACATAGGAACTAGCTAGGTGGAGCCCGGAATAGAAAGCAAACACAAAACCGGGGAAGCCATCCTGATAACCTTTGTGACGAAGGTAGAGAGTGAAAAAGCGAGCGAAAGGTTTGAGCAACATATAAGTGAGGACGGTAGCAGTGCTGGTGCCCAGTTTATTCTCTTTCAGCCAATCTTGAGCTTGGAGGCTGGTGTAGCGGTTGCTCCTAAGGAGATAGCGGGAGAAAGTAGGGTCGGCAATATGGAGGAGGTCATTTTGCAGCCATTTGGTCGTCCCGGTCACAGTCATGAGTTCGTGGACGCTAGCTTGGGGCAACTTGGCTTTGCCTTTGCGGAAAAGGCGAATTGCGGGGTCGGGATACATCCCACCTTTGTTCATCCAGCGGCCCAGGAAGTAATTGTGGCGTTTGAGGTAATAAGCGTCCGCCTGCGCAACTGCTCCGGCGGACAAGTCGGTTTCGATAATTTTTTTGATTTCCTTGGCGAGCATACTGCTGACTCGCTCGTCGGCGTCGAGTTGGAGGATCCAGTCACCGGTGCAAGCGTCGATGGCTTTTTGTTTGTTGATGTGGAAGTTACTGAGATTGGGGGTTGAGATAACGGTGGCGCCCAAGTGTTTGGCAATTTGTGCGGTACGATCAGACGACTCCCCATCGACTACAATAATTTCGCTGGCGATACCTTTAATAGATTCGAGGCAGTCGGCAATGTTGCTCTCTTCGTTGTAGACAGCGAGAGCTACCGAAAGTTTGATATTCTTTGGTTCCATAGTGATTAGTATAGACCATGACTAACTCTATTTGCCAAGGATAGGGTTGGCTTCAATGAATTGGCTTATTTGTAATTTCAATACCTAGTTGCCTCTTGGCTCTCCATGCTCTTGTACCAACCATATCGAGAGTTGGTTGACCCAGGACGGCATCCACCAGAAAATTAATTTGGTTAGCTTGCTTCGTTAATTCGTTTCTAACATCTTCGGGAATGGTGGGTTCGGGCTGAATAACCTTATTGGTATCTAAAGAACGCGCAAAGAGGTGGTGGGTTGGATTTTCGGGATCGATGCCAACGAATTCAAAGCCGTTACGCTCGAGGGTAGTTACGGACCCTATATTTTCGGGATTGACGAAGGCAGTGAGTTCGTGGAGCTTTAGATCATTGGTTGCATAATTAATCAAGATTCCTACGGCGCGGGAAGCATAGCGGTTATGCGTGTGCTGCTCGTCAATAAAATAGCCAATTTCGGCAGATTGGGGATCATGCTTGTCGATTTGGATCCTACAGCCACCGACAGCTTCTCCTTTAAAATTGCGTACCAAAAAATGATGGATATTCGGGTTGGGGGGATTTTTGATAGTTTCTGCAAATATTTCGAAGGATTGGTATTTGGGCTGCTTTGTCCAATTTGAGTCGTAACGAGTAAAAAAAGCTTGATTACGATTAATCAGGCTGAAGATATCGGGAGCATCGGCTAAATTGTAGGAGGTTAGGGTAAGTTGATCGTGATGAACTTGACCCTCTTTTTCATAATCGTATGGCTCCCCGGGTCTAATGACAATTGGCGTCTCTGGTGACATGGTAAATATTATACTCCGGAGGTAAAAATCCATATATAATAGGGAGATGCCGATAAGAGTTACACGGAGAGAGCAAGAGGTTCCGCCTGATAAAGAAGGAGTTGTGCGAGGGAAGAATTTTACCGTGATACAGGTGAATGGGAATACCATTATTTCGGACGGATGCGGTTGGTCAGTAACGGTGGATAGTAAAAATGATGTGGCCCTCTATACAGACCAGGGAGAGATTAAAGTTACGACAGAGAACTAGGGAAAATCTTAAGGTTCAACAATATTAAAAGCTACATCTCCGCTGGGAAATTTAATCTGGGTACGAATGGGAGTGTCACTCCAGAAATCATCAGCTTTGCCGACGAACAGGGTATGGGGACTATCGTGAGACTCATTCCAATCGAGATACTTGAAAGTGAATTTGCCGATTTGGTAGCTATTGAGTTGGTCGAGCCAAGGTAGTCCCATGGATTCGTAGCGCAGGAGGGCTTGATTCTCGCGCTGGAACTCGATGGGGTCCAACTGACCGTAGAAAGCTAAGAAGAGCTGGGGTTCGCCGTACCATTTGGTAAAGATAATCTGCTGATACTCGTCTTGATGTGCGAGCGCAAATTTGACGGCTTGTTCGTAGCCGTATTGCCAGTCACGGGCAAAGGCGCGGGGATACCATAAGAAGTATATTGCCATAAAGGCAATAACTTCCACCGATAGAATATAGAAAATAGGGGTGAGAAATTTGGATTTGATGGTTTGAAGATGAACGATGCCGAGAGCAGCTAATAGCTGCCAGCCAGGCAGGGTCAGGATGCTGCGCAAAACATGGTAGGGATCTTTGGTAATAGCCGCAGGAATAAAGCCAAGTCCAATTATGACTAGGGGGAGGGAGCGGCCTAGACCAGAGCTCCGCCCTAAAGCTTTGAGCCCAAAGAAGAGAGCGATGGCTTCGGTGAGATACAAAACGCCGCGGTAAGGGATATTGTGTTGGGCGCGGGGTCCACCCTCCGTAAGGAGAAAGCTGGGGGAGAAATACGAGACCCAGTTTTGGAAACCTTTGACTAATACGAAGGAATATTTGCTGAAGATGACACGGTTGAGCGGAGCAGGTAAGGGGAAAGTTTTCCGGTACTCGTAAAATTGGGTAGTCAGCTCCATATCAGTGGTTAAGCCAACTTGTTTATATCTACCCTGAGAGCGACCGGTGCTTAGGTTGATCAGGATGGGGAAAGCGAAAAATGCCAGAATGGCGCCAAATACCGCGAGGCGACGCACTGACAGTTGGCGACGGAAATACCATACCAAGTAGATGACCAGGAGAGGAACAACTAATTTGGCACTATTATAGGTGTGGGGGCCTAGACCAAAGGCAATCCCGGCAAAAAGCCAATACTTAAGCTCTTGAGTTTCCACAGCCCGCAGAAATGTCCAGATTCCCCAAAGATAGAGCATCAGGGCGACGCCGGCTTCGAAACCAGGCCGTGAGAGCATGAGGTGCCAAGGAGAAACGGCCAAAAGAAACGCAGCCCACAGTCCGACTCGGCGAAAGAAGAGCCTCCGGCCAAGTAAGTATGTCAGATACACAGTAGCAATCCCGGCAAGAGCGGCAGGCAGGCGCACACCCCAGGCGTTGAGGCCAAAGATCTTGATAAAGGGAATGATGAGGTAGATGTAGAGCGGTGATTTCCATTCTCCATAAGAGCGGAAAAGCAAAGGGAGGAATTCCCCCCATTCATCTTTTCCGGTGTGCATAACCGAGTAGGCAGAATAGCCCATCGAGACTTCGTCCCAGTTGAGTGAGGGGGGAACGCTGGATAAAGCGACAAGGCGCAGGGTGGCTGCTAGAGCGAGAATGATGAGGAGCGGATGGAGCTTCCCCCAAGCGATTATTTTTTTTAACGTTTCCATAAAGTTAAAATCTCCCGGTCGGACTTGACCCAATGCCGGCGCTCAACCCCCCGTTTACGCAAGGCAGTGGGCAGGAGCAGTAAGGCCTTGATCACAGGACCGGGAAATTTCAGCAAGAAATAAGGTAGTTTAAGGAGATGAGTGAGTAAAAATCTTGGATCGCTGATATTTTTCCAAAGGAAGAGGAATTGATTGCGCTGGGCGGTGTTTAAGACAAACTCTTTCGTAAAGTTGGAGGCAATGACACTCTTCTGATGATCGTGGACGCAGCGGCAGTCAGGACCCCACAGTACCTGCCAGCCTCTTTTCCAAGCACGATAGCCCATATCGGTATCTTCCCAGTAGAAGGGTTTATAAAGGAGATCCATCCCTCCCAACACCTGCCACTTCTGCCGGTCAAAGGCAGCTTGACCGCCGGAGGCCCAAAGACTGGGATTAACTTGATCGTGGTTATCCGGGGTGGGTTCGACTTTAAAATGCTGGAAAAGACTGCTTTGCCATTCCCCTCCCATCCAGGCTTCACCGCTATTGAAACCGACAGCGTAGACGGAGGGATCGGCAAAATATTTGAGAGCATGGACAAAACAATCGGGTGACGGCCTAACATCAGTATTTAAGAGCATGATAATGTCGCCTTGGGCTAGTTTTACGCCTCGATTCACAGTATAGGAAAAGCCTTCGTTCTTACGGTTTTCATAAAAACGGATTTTATCCCCGAGCGACTTAAGATAGAAAGCTGAGCGATCGAATTGAGAATGGTCGTCGACGATGACAATCTCTGCCTTAACCTTGGCGGCGGCGGCAAAAACAAAGGGAAGGTTTTGCTGAAGCTGCTTTTCGCTGTTCCAGCTGGGGATGACGACACTAACAGTTTTGTGTTTAGCCATAGGAACTTTATTGTACCTCACGCTTGGCTAATCGGAGACCACCAAACCAGAGCACATCTTCGGCAATCTCGCCGTCGACAAAAACACTGGTATCGGTACTATCGGTAACTAGAGCTTGTTTTTTGGCTGTTTGGTCGATATGACCGCCATAAAAACCAACTAAGTTAGAGATGCCGGATTCTCGCCCAAAGGGGAGGTCGTAGCGAATATCTATCGGACTGCCAAGAGTAATAATCGTCTGTGCCAGCTCCATTTTACGGGACAAGGAAAAAGGAGTGGGCTCGACAGTAAATACCTTGGTCTGGGCTAAAATACTTATGATAAGACTAAAACAAAAGGCGAAAGCCGATAAGGCAGGCTTGAAACTAAGTAGAGAAGAGAGAAGAAGAAGCATACTTAGATAACTTACGGCTAGGTAGTATTCTGGAAAACCGGTTTCCCGCAATAAGATGGCCAGTATCACATTGAATATAACTAGCCAGCCGGCGGTTTGAAAAACTTTGGATGTTCGGGTCAGGCCCCAAAAAGCCATAATAAGAGTACCGATCCCCCAAAAAAGATGGAGATCACTAGTACCGAGGAGGATAGCGTACGTATTTTTCCCCAGACGGGAAAGCACCGAAATGATGACTGCTGACCAGGAAGCATGGGACGCTGCCTGCGCGTGGAGATATCCGAAAATAAGACGTGACTCTAGCCCGTGATGACGAATGTCGAATAAAAGAAGAGGTGTAAGAGCTAGGGCATAACCGACAAGATAGAAAATCATCCGGTGATGCTTTAATAGATCACGAGCGCGGACGAGGGTAACTAGAATGGCTAGGGGAATTAGAGCTGCGTGGATGTGCCAAGAAAGTCCAGCTACAAGCCCAATCCACAAGGCTTGGTGCCAATTAGTCTTACCGGCCACTGACAACAGGTAAATCATAATTACTGTCCAAAGAGGGATCAAGGCGACGTTCCAGGAGATGCGGGAAGCTTCGATCGCAAACCAGGAAAATGACCAGATAGATGCAACAAAGAGTGTTGCTCTCTTCCCAATAAGGGAAGGTAACAGCCAGAGAATAGCAACAATTGCAAAAACGTCGAGGAATAGACTAGTGAAAGGCAAAGACAGCGGATTCCCCTGGAAAGCTATGTAGGCAGGAAGGGCTAAGTAATAATAAAGTGGACCGAGTAAAAATCCCCCTTCACCTTTGGCTACCGGACCGATCAGGGTAATTTTCCCTTGGGCGATTTGTGAGATCTCGTGATAATCGCGATTTTGATCCCAGTCAAAGGGGGCGCGGTTCGTAAACCGGTAAAGTCGAAGAGCCAAAGCGACGATTAAGATACCGACTGAAAGAATAAAAAAAAGATGTTTTCTCATAAGATGATTTCTTTTAACTGAGAAGAAAAGGCCGCTTGGGAGTAGCGAGTGAGATCTATTTTGGCGAGATAGGGAGTGGGGTCGGATGCGGCGAGCACGGCAAGAGTTTTGGTACGGAGCTCTTCGAGGCTCACCCATTGTAAGGATGGATCGGAGACAATTTCGGGCAAACCTCCGCGGCCGACTACTAAAGGTATTACACCGGCAGAGATCGCTTCGACTACACTGATTCCAAAATGTTCAGTGAGTTCTGGGTTTTTGCTTTCGTCTACCCCAAATCCGGCAGCGTGCCAGTATACGCGAGATTGGTGATAGAGATCGGTCAACTCTTGATGCGAGATATTCAGCGCAAAACGGATAGGCAAACCATGAGCTTTTTGTTTGAGTTGGGCGATCCAGTCGTCGCTACTGGAAGCACCGGCTAAGACTAATTCCCAGCCTGGAAGCTTAGAGGCCAGACCTGACCAAGCTTCAATTAAGATATCTTGTTTTTTGGCATTGAGGGAAGGTTCAAAACGCCCGACGGAGAGAATAATATTGCTTTTGTGCAACCCTGGTTCCAAAAGCTGGACGGGCGGGAACAAAACCGTCGAGCGGATGCCAAATTCCTGATCCACAATTTTTTTGGTGAACTGGGAGTTCACAATGACAGCATGGAGACAGATTTTTTTCAGCTGATTTTTGAGCGAGTGACCGCCGACATCGTGGAAAGGCACTTGCATGTGAAGAATATTTTTCCGGCCGCCAAGAAGAGGCAGCGAACCGTCGGAAAGATAGACGACTACATCGTAGCCGCGAGTAGCCGAATACATACCGAGTGGGTTATGAGCCAAATATAAAGGTTTGACGGCAGGGTGAAGCTCGACAGTGCCCAGTTCGATCCCGAGCATGTGGGCTAAATCAGTAATTTGCTGAGCATCATCCCAAGCAAAGAAAATGCGACAACCTAACTTGGCGAGGGTGGACGCAACCGTGAGCATGTAGCGCTCCCCTCCCCCGAGATGATCTAAATATGGGCTGACAATGAGCGCACGTTTATCCACGCTGACCTTTCTTCTGCAGTTCGTAGAGCTTGGCATAAGTAAGAAAGACTGAGTAGCTTTGGTAGAGAGCTTGGAGGAGTCCGATCCTACCATCGAGGAAGCCTAGTTTGAGAATGTACCGACGGCAAAATTCCATGCCGATTTTGCGGATAAGAGTAAAGCGAGTAACCAAAGCTAGGCCGCCATCAAGAAACTGCTGAGCTTCGATCTTGGAATAACGATTGGTCTTGATAACCATTTGTGAAAGGGAGGCGTCTTTGTGATGCTCCATCGTGGCGTGAAGTCGGCCAACTGGCCCGTCGACTTGAGGAGTAGAGTGGATTGTGGGGGGCCAGGTACGAAAACGAGCGCGATTGAAGAGGCGGTGGACGTAATCAGCACCAAAACCACCGTGTGAAAGGGGCATACCTAGAGAATAATTTCGCCTCTTGATTTGGTAAGCGGCAAAAGAGGGAGAGCGGGAGATAATGGTTTTAATTTCGGTGGCTAACTTCGGTGGGATAATTTCGTCATAGTCCATAACGAGGACCCAGTCTCCTTTGGCTTCGCGAATTTGACGATTCCGGATACGTTCTATGACGGGAGGAGTTTTAACTTCGATGATCCGTGCGTGAAAACGATGGAAGAGTGAGAGAGCGGCCGGGTCGGTACGTTCTAGATTGAAAATGAGGATTTCGTCGGCAAACGAGACAGATTTTAGCATCTGGGTAAAAGTAGCTAGATCATCTTCACGGGCTAGCTGGGTACTAACGGTCAGCATAAATCTCGCCTTTCACAAAACCTATTTGAGTAGGGGTGACAATGGTCGGGAAGAAATCGGGTGGAACTTTGTCGGCATCTTCTACCGAGGTTATGGCGAGCTGAGTGACACCGTTCTCCAGATCGGCACGGAAGCTAACATAATTATAGTAGTAGCGAACTGGTTTGTTGGCATACCAGTAGACCGCGGGGGATCCGCCGTAACGGAAGCTGGAACTGATTTTCTGCGAAGCGGGCAAGATGGCTTCGGCATTGCGTTCATTTTTGGGAACGAGTAAAGCCAAAGTGTCGCCAGGTAGAATACTGAGAGATTGGGCTACAAAGCTATTATCGGGCAAGGGAGAATTGGTCCGAGTAGGCTCAACATAGGCAAATGCATGAGAGAGCATGTTGACGGCAATACCCAGTGAGAATAAGGAGTAGAGTAGACGGCTACGAGAGGAAGAGGTAAAGAAATTCAGCGTATAGGCTAATACGAGCGCCAAGCCGGGGTAGATAGGTAAGATATACCAGGTCAGACGAGTCTTGGCCAAGGTGAAAAGAAAGAGGGGTATTAGTACCCACCAAGCAAGGAAGCTGGAAGAGCTTAATCGGCGCCGACGGAACCATTGCCAGGCGAGAATCCCCAAACCAAGACCGGTTATAATCAGCACCCCAAGCCCGAGATCTTGAAGAAGGAAATTGAGGTAGAACCAGCGCGATTCAAGATGAAACTCGATGGGAGTAGTGGTTCGGCGAATGACCTGTTCTAATAAATAGGGAGTATAAAATGACGACCCATGGACAAATAACTGGTAAAGGTGCCAAGGCGCGGTAATAAGTAAAAAGGCGAGACCAGCCCGCCACAAAAAGCGCCGGGATTTGCCCCATAACTGAGGAGCTGCGATGATGAGGGCGAGGAGACCGGCCGGACCCTTGGCCATGACACCTAGACCGGCGGAGATCCCAAGCCACCAAGGAGAAGCAGCTGTGAGAGCAAAATAACTGGTCCAGACAATTGAAGCAAGCAGGAGGATATCGGTATTGACGGTTCGGGCGCGGGAGAGGAATAAATTAAAGTTGCCTAGCAGTCCCATGGCAGTGAGCCCAAACCGTGAGTTGACCAAGTGTTTGCCTAAGAGATAGATGGGGAGGAGGGTAAAGATGGCAGCGAGAGGCATAAAAAAACGGGCTCCATATGCACCTATTCCAAAGATCCCCATACCCAAACCGGTTAGCCAAGTGATAAGGGGCGGTTTCTCAAACCAGAGTTCATTGTTCCATGAGCTGGTCAGAAAGTCTTTGCTAGTTAAGAGTGCACGGCCCAAGGCCGCATAAATCGACTCGTCCCAGTCGTAGAGATAATCACGGCCAAGCCTTAGATAGAGAATTCCCAGCAGGGCGATGAGAAAACCATACGCGAGATAATTGAACCAATCATGATTTCGATGCATTGCTAGCCTTTCGCCGTAATGGAGGACACTTTTGCGTTGCGATTACCCATGCGGCCAAGGAGATAGTCAAAGAAAGCTGCCCGGCGGATAGGACTCTGCCAATTACGACCAAGAGCTTCTCGTAAGAGTGCAAACTGAAGTCGAAGATTACCGTAACGCCGTCCAATCAAAAAACGATTGCGAGTCATGTAATAGTCTACCAGAGGAGAACCTGCCCCAGTAGATCCGCTATTGAGGTGGTAAATCACAAGGTGCGGGTTGTACATGATTTCGATACCGGCACGAGCAGCCTTGAGAGAATAATCGGTATCTTCGAGATATAAGAAGAAGGGTTCGTCGAGGTAGCCGATTTTGCGGAAGACCTGACGCGGGATGGCAATATAACAGCCGGTCACAAATTCGACAGGCTTGATTTGCTCAAACTGGCCGTGATCTTCTTTATCGATACCATCGTGACGAGCAATGACGTTCACCCAATCGACGTAGCCGCCAGCATACCAGATGACATTGCCTTTACCCTTCTGGATCGCGTGATACTCATAACCTTTGGCATAGTAAATTTTCGCTCCGGCGAGACGATCCTTGCCTTCCACATACCGGTAGGCGCGATAAAAAAGCTGAGGATCGACAACGGTGTCGTTGTTGAGAATGTGGACCACCTTGGCTCCCAGACGCAAGGCTTTTTTGATCCCTACATTATTGCCGGCCGAGAAACCCAAGTTTTGGCCCGTATCAATGAGGTCTAGGCCGGGGAAAGCATGGCGTAACTCGGCAACACTTTCATTAGTAGAGCCATTATCAACCACGATGATATGCGGAGCGTCTTTGCTCACCAATATCGAGTTCACACAGTTCACCGTATCTCGCCAACCATTATAATTGACGAGAATGACCGCGTGCTTGATCTTGCGCCGGGCTTTGTTCATGCAATCATTTTCCTCACTAATTTACTGTGGATTTTCTTGAGTGGACTGGCTGAAGATGTATCCCAAAATATAATCTCGGATAAACCATGACGGAACCAGTCGCGCGGAAAGGAATAAATAGTTTCGGCAGTCTCTAACTTGCTGTAACCTTTCATTTCCCAATAGTAGGCGTAGACCAGAAAATAGTAAAAAGACTGCAGGATCGATAAGATGAGACCATGGAGACCGTCTCGGTATCCTTGGCTTTGGAAGAAACGGCTGACAAGTTCGGAGACGGAGAGGCGCAGAGCAATGGCTAAGCTAAAGTTCTCACCCGAGGCGAGCCGGTCACGGGCATCCTGTTTGGCGTAACGCCGGTTTTTGTCGAACCACTCGTCCAGGTCCTTATAGTTGGTGTGGACAAGAGCAAGGTTTTCGTCTTCGAGGACGGTATACTGGCGGCCAGAAAATTCTGGTTGGAGATGAAGTACCGTCGGCCATTTGACTTGACCGTGGCGGAAGAGGCGGACTTGATAATCTGGCCACCACCGACTGTGGCGGAGCCAGGTACCAAAGACCAAGTTCTTACGCGGAATGGAGAAATAATCGTAGGAGTTAGATTTGACTTGAGCCTGTAAGAGAGTAGCCAGCTGGGGCGGGACAACCTCGTCTGGATCTAAGAAAAGAACATATTCGTGATGGGCTAGAGACAGACATTTCTGCCGGATTTGTTCGACAATTTCTACGTGAGGTAATTTTTGATACACGGCATGGAACTTTTTGGCTGTAGAGGCAAGATTTTCCTCACTCTCGAGGTCAACTACGATTAGTTCGTCTACCCAACCAGAAAGGGAGGAAAGACACCGACTCAGGAGTTCGCGTGGATTGTAGGCTATGACGATCGCGCTAATACCGGGTTGCATGGCAATAATTGTAGCCTAGTGGACTAATGTTTGCCAGACTTTGGCAATTTCGATCCGCAGATATGCCCGATCAAGAAGATATAGGAAAAATGTATAGACGCCGATGCCGACTATGATAGCGCCAGCCAGAGAGAGGAGACCGTGGACAAAGGTTAGAGTAAAACCATAAACGGTGATACCCATTAAGAGACTGGCAAAGAGAGGCCGCCAAGTCATCCCTAAGGTATTTATCGCTACCACGCGATTGATCTCTCGTAGGACGAGGGGAAAAGTCGTATAGGTGATGATAGCGACGGTAACGGCGATACCCTGGTATCCAAGGATCCTGATGAGCGGTAAACCGATGCCCCAGGTCAAAACGGTGTAGAGCACCATGAGAGCGAGGACTACTTTGGGCCGGCCGATGGCATAAAGCGCGTTGGTATAGGTAGTCGTGATGACTACCGGCACGGCGGCAAGGAGAAACCAGAGCAAAGTAGAGAGGGCGGGCAGCCATTTGTCACTTTTGTCAGCATAGAGATATTCTAAGATGGGGCGGGCAGTGACAATTAGGCCAATAATGGCCGGAAAGTAGAGCACACTCATGAGATGGATAGATTTCTCGATCCAGCGCTTGAGGCGTTCCTTGTCAGTTTGGATTCGTGAATAAGTGGGGAAGGTAATACGGGAGACGATAGTGGAAATCTCCATGGGCCGGGAGGCAATATTCTGGGCGATATTTACAAACCCGACTGCGGCCGGACCATACCAATAGGCGATCACGGTCGGGGTAATATTATCTTTGATGAGCGCCAAAATCGAGTTTAGCTGGTATGGCACACCAAAGTGTAGGAGTTCTGCCATAGACCGTCGGTTCAGTTTCCAGCCGATCGGCCAACGTTTAATGAGATTAAGGACGATCGCTCCCAAGACGGTACGGGCAAGGACGGCGATAACGAGACTCCAGACTCCATAGCCTTGAGACGCGAGAACAACAGCGATCCCGTTATAGACGATGGTTTCGACAACTTCGGGGATGACTAAGAGTTCAAAACGCAACTCTCTTTCGAGTAAGATGGAAGGCACCGTTTTGAAGGAAGTGACAAAAAGGGAGACGGAAAGGATACGAACCAGCCAGGTCCCCTGCCCTCCCAGACCGTAAAAAGCGGAGATATAGGGGGCGGAAAACCAGGCGAGGAGAAGGAGAGCGGTAACCAAAATCTGCTGGACGGTAAAGGTGGTACGAAGATCGTCGTCTTCCAGATGTTCTTTTTGAATGAGGGCAGCTCCAAGACCGACGTCGGAGAAGAAAGAGAGGAAGGTAAAAACGACAAAACTGATGATGCCGAAGATCCCGAAAGTATCTTGGGACAAGAGGCGGGCGAGATAGATGAGGCCAAAGGTGTCGATAACTTTGAGAAGCAGTCTCCGGAAAGTTAGGGTAAAGATGCCGCGGAGAGCTTTCTTTTTCAAAGTTTTGAAAGCATCGGTCATATGGCTAATCCTATCACGACGATCAGGCTGAGGAGGGAAATGACCAGGCCAAAGGTTTCAAGCGGAGTGCGATGCCAGGACAAATCGACCATGTAGTCTCCTGGATCGAGAGAACTACTCGTAACAATGGCACCGCTTTCGTCCGGTTCGATCTGAGTTGGATGACCATTGAGGGTGAGACGCCAGTGAGGCATATAGGCAGTATCAAGAGACAGAGGACTTGAGGATAAAAGTTTTGTGGTGCCAACTACAGCAATGGGACTACGTGTCAAACCATCTGCAGGCGCAGTAGAAGGAAAAGATTTCATCCAGACGGGTAAGTATTCGGGAATTTTGTCGTCCACGGTGAGAGCACGAGCATTGGAACTCAACAAATTAGCGTCAGTCATATCCAGATAGGTTTCGGGAACAAAGAATTTAAGGTTAAACCAGAGCAAAAGAAGCACCAAGACCGGAAGAGCCAGAACCCGCAAAGAGCGAGCAGGAAGAAGAGAGAAAGTATAGCCGATGAGGGCGGAGATCCCAAAGCCGGCAAAGGATAAGAGCCGCCAAGGGAATTGCACAATGGCGAGGGTGGGAATGAGTTCCCAGAACACGGTAGACAAGACCGTGGTCATATAAGCAAAAAAGAGGGTGATCAGGAGGTAAAAACTAAGCCGGCGATCCCAGCGGCGAGCTAAACCGGCAGAAATGAGGGCGATCCCGGAGAGGATAAGCTGAAATTTGCCCAGCATAAAGGACATGCCATCTGTTTCCGTCAAGGCGGCGGAGCCGCCATAGCCCCAGGGCGAGTGCCAGAGCTGAAGGGGTAAGAGAAAGTGAGCGCGAAAATCGGTACGGGCGGCGATCATTTGGGCCTGGACAAAAGATTGTTCAAAAATAACCGGCAACAAGAACCAGGCTGTGAGGCCGACAGAAAGGAAGAGAGTCAGGAGCATGGGTGCGCGTGGACGTGGCTTTAGGAGAGTAATCCAGAGCAAAATAAAAGGGAGAAAGAGGAACGGGAGAGAGTTGTGTGACAGGAGAAATCCCGCGGTCAGACAAGCAGCCAAAACTATCCCGCGCCGTGAGAGGGGGCGAGTCCAAGCATAGAGTACCCACGGCAGCAAGGTCCAGGTAATCATTTCTGCATAAGAGCCGCGCACATACAGAGTGGTGGCATGATAAGGCAGGAGTGTATAGGCGATGGCTGAGAGAATCCCCGCCAGTCTCCCCTGTGCCTTGAGCAAGTAGTACATCCCGAGCCCAGCGAGAAAAACGGATCCTCCAAGCGCGAGTTTGAGCGCGAAAAGGTAGCTAGGAGTAAAAAGGGAAAGCAAGGCTCCCAGATAGCCAAAGAGCGGGGCGTAGTACAGGGCAAGCGGGAAACCATAACCGTGATTGAGACTGTTGTGCCAGGCAGCCGGTACTTGGCCAGCGGCTAGAGTTTCGCGCAGTGTAGCTAAGCGCAAAACCCAAGTCGGATCATGCAACGGGAAGAAGCCTGGGTGAAACAGCGGCCGGATAACTAGGAGAGTGATGCCCAAAAGAACTGTAGTAGCAGCCAGGACGGTAAATTTTTTCATGGAGAGATCCGGTAGAGCCGGATATAACTTTGGTCGGCTTTGGGGAAAGCCAAGATTTCTTCGGAGTTGGGAGGCAGCGACTTAACCTGGGTATTGTTGAGGATAAAGTAAGTCTCAGAGTTCTTTTCGGCATTTTGACGAACCGCGAGAGGTGGGATGTCGCGGATTGGATAGATACCGGAAATTTGCAGCTTCTTGGTGCGGTCGGCAGTATAGAGTTCGACGCCGTGAGGCAGAAGGCCGAAAGTACCCTCGGTATAAACATCAAGAGATTGATTGACTTGCAGCGAGCGAGCGACCAACCAAGCGGAGATTTCTTTCACACCGTTGCCCGACGCCCAGCCAGAGACATAATCAAAATCGGCACGAACCAACGGCATATGAAGTGGGTTAGTCCAGGATTGATACATAAACCAGGTTGGCCAAATAGTAAGAGTCAATAAGACGGGAAGCAAGAATTTTCGAGGGAGTTTGACCAAGGCATAGGCTCCGTAAAAGAGCATAAACGGCACGGCGAAAACTATATAACGGGGACGAAAGAGCATGGCACTTAAAACTGTGGCTAGCAGTGGTCCCCAAAACCATGCGGAAACTACGAAGAAACGGCGCCAGTCCGACTTCAAGAGCCATAAACCACCGAGGATCGACAAGCCGTAAAGTGGGAGAGTCAGATAGGACCAGAGCCACGATTGGGCATCGGCGAAATTCTGCCAGATGCGATAGGGGTGCTCGAGCAGCATAGTTAGGGGAGAGATGACGAAATCGTTATTTTTGTCACCGATCATGTGCATCCAGGGTGAGAGCCTTTGAATATTGTAAATGGCTGCCGCGAGGAAATAGGCCAAGAGGAGGTAGAGGAGAAATTTGAGCGTTCGGCGATGCCAGAGCTCGGACGACTTGACCAGGAAAGGATAAGAAAGGGGGATCAGAAGCAAATAGATGAGGGCGGGAGATTTTACCAGGAGAGCCAGGCCGCCAAATAACCCTAAAATAAGCGCGACATCGAGTCTAGCGGTAGAGATGAGGAGAAAGCCCAGGTTGAAAAGCCATACACCGGAAGCAGTCAGCATACTTTCGACGACGGCAAACCGGTCATAAAAGAAGAGGAAGGGAGTGATCAGACTGAGATAGGCAGCGAGAAAGCCGAGCTTTTTGCTACCTAACAAGTGTCCGGCATATATTAACCCGAGCACGGTAAATAATCCGGAAATTACCGACACCAACCGGGTAGCAAAAAGCGGATCTGCCAGATATTTGAGGGTGGCCATGGAGATCCAAATAAAAAGGGGTTGTTTGCCGTCAGTTAGGCTGATAAAACGCCAGGAAGCATCGTGCAGGGAAATTTGTGCCCAGCGACTATAAATAGCTTCGTCGACGAAGATGGGGAGAGCGGTCAAGTGATATAACCGGGATGCAAAATAAAGGATTACGAGACAGATAAGGAAGCTCCATTCTCGAGGACTAAATCGCGGCCAGAATTTCATAATTTCATTATAGACTAAGCCTTAGATTTGCGAACGATCCCAAAGAGAAGTGAAACGGCAAGGGGAAGATAGAGGATAAGACTCACAAAGGGTAAGGAGTTCAACCAAAATCCGGTGGCGACGAAGGGTAAGTAAAAGAAAGTAGCTGCCAAGGACGCAAGGCTAATCCACAGGTACACCCAGGGTAAACCGGTCAGGGCGGCGGGGAGGAAAACCCACCCCAGATACCACGACTGATAACGGCCGGGGGACAGGAGGATAGGCAAGAATAAAAGTAAAGCAGCGACCCGAAGTTGAAGTTGACGATTACGGAGGAGAAGGGCGGGTGCGGCGACGGCAGTTATATACTTGACGCTCACGGAAAAGAGGAGAGTTAACCACCCTAGTTTGAGACGGTGTTGCCAGAAATAATTGAGGGAAGCCAGGAAAAGTGCGAGCATGACTACATCGTTGTGGCTGTTGACGACCATATCTAGGAGGAGATATGGGTTAAAGGCTATGAGCAGTTGAATAAAAATAATTTTTGAAGGAGCGTATTTGAGCTGACGTCCCAGCTGACCAAGAAGATAGATCGCCCAAACAAAGAAAGTGGTCATGGTGAGCTTCATCAGATAAAGCGCGGGGACAAATTTGCCAAAACTCAAGAGGTAGGCCGGAGATTCGATAAGGGTAAAACCAGGTCCGTAAGCGGAGGGTGTATGGACCCAACGCATGAACCGCAGCCAGAGATCGCCGCTAAACTCGAGAGGTGCGTGGAGATGGGGGTTGGCATGATAGAACCAGAGAATTTTAGTGTGGAAAATGTAATTGAAGATATCGGCAGAAAGCATGGGGTAGGCAAAGGTGAGAAAGATAACGAGAAAGAGAAAAGGTTTCCAGGGGAAAGATTTGAGACGTTCTTGATTAACGGCGAAGAGGAGCCAGAGATAGAGGAGGTAAAACACGAGGAAGATGCCATTAAAAACTTGACCGGAGAGCGGACGTTCAAAATAAACTAAATGCTGCAATTTTCCAAAAATTTGCAGAAGGAATGGATGGGAGGAAAGGGTTAGGTTAAAGTCAAGAAAGCCGTAACTATAGACAAAAAGGATTAAGCCTAAAAGAAAATAAGCTGGCAAGATAAATTTAGCGATCATATTTGCCCAGCAGGTCGTTTACCCGCACGCGCAAAATCTCGGCGAACATCTCGAGCGATTCTTTCACAAAATTGCGCGATTTACCGGAACTTGTATCTTCGTTCTTCCAACGGACACTAACTTCTTTGATGGGTTTGCCCATTTTTTTCGCCAGGTGGAGCATTTCTACATCGTAAGCCGTGACTTTCCAGCCGATTGCGTTGTTGGTCCGGCCAAAGATCCGCATGCGGCTGAAGATTTGGCGCGCCAGCTTGGTATCTAGCAGTTTAAAACCACATTGGGTATCGTGAATTTCTGGTAAAAGGATCGCGCGTCTTGCCAAGAGGAAGACAATGGAAGCCAATTGACGAAGAAAACTAGAATCGGGGCGGCGAGAACCTCGGCTGCCAATGACAATTTCGTAGCCCTCGGTCGTGTATGATACAAGTTTGCCTAGTTCAGAAATTGGGGTGGATTGGTCCATATCGGTTAGGAGGACATATTGGCCGCGTGCTGCCTGGAAAGCGGCGCGGAGTGCAAAAGGTTTACCCGCGTGAGAGTTGCGCAAGATATGAAGGCGAGGTTCCTGCTTGGCAAAACGTTCGATTTGCGAAAGGCTGTCGTCGGTACTGCCGTCGTCGGAAATGATAATTTCCCAGTCATAAGATTGTTTTTTGAGGTAGCCAACGACAGTGCGGAGAACTCCGCGGCGGACATTTTCGCTTTCGTTATAGTTGGGAATAATGACCGAAATAAGCTTACTCATAGATTAATTGTATCAGGGTTCCAGATGGATTGTCGCCACATGTATATTATAGGAAACCGGTTCGTTGAGGATAATTTTACGTTTGCCTTTAAACTCGTTGAGTTGTGGGTGACCTAAGTATTCGGTCAAAGAAGGATGAGAGGGGCCGGCTAGAAACAGGAGAGTGGTAGTTTCGTCGTCCAACGGGCAAGGACGATCTTCACAAACATCAAAGATGAGCGGTTGGAGATCGTTTTGGGGAGGTGCGGCGGAAATGGCGAGATAGTAGGTGATGGGGATGCTTACCGTGCCCTGAGAATTGACAACGTTATACGGCCGACCGGCAGCTTGAGTGACAATGTAGTTGGCAACTGCCCGGGCTCGCTCTACCTGAATTGAATTGATCCCTGTCAAATTGTAGCGAAGTGCAGCCAGGGTGGGCAGGGTTAAGACAATTAATAAAAGAAGGGTAATACCACCCAGTATTCTGGATTTGGTCAGCGACAAACCGATAATGAGTGAAATGACAGGGAATAAAAAGCCGAGATAATGGACGTGCATGTTCTCGCGCAAGAGCGAAACTAAGAGGAGTGAAGCGACTAATAGATATGCCAACAACATGCGGTTAGTCAAAACAAACACCAAGAGTACTACAGTTCCTAAAACGGTAAAAGAGGAAGGGGAAGGGGTCAACATGATGGACTGACTCCCCATAATTCCCCGAACGACCAAAAGCAGGTTGAGATAAAGCTGGCGTAAATAACTCCCGGCATTTAAAGCTTGACGTTCTGGTTCTTGGAAGTAGGTAAGAAATGCCTGGGTATTCACAAAGCTGTGGCGGAATTCGAAGAGCCAGAATGGGAGGGTCGCGAGGATAAACCCACCAACGATGATCAGGGAGTGGATGAGGAGAGTCCTGAGCTCTTGGCGGCGAATATAGTGCAGGACAGTGCGAAGATATAGTAAGGCAGGCAGGACCAAAGCGACATAATGAAGCTGGAAAATAATCCCAGTCACGAGACCGAAGAGAAATACGCGCCAGTGCGTACGGCGTAAAGAGATGACGAGTAAAAGAGAAATAAAGAAAGGAATGACATTGGGATTCCAGGAACTACGTGAGTAATGGACCATGACTGGAGAAAGAGCATAAAACAAACCAGCGGCTAAGCCTGTCGACAGCGAATGATAGCGCCGCCCGAGATAGATGAGTAGGCCAGTAGTAAGGACGCCGAAAAGAGCGACCATGGCAGCTGGACCGACGGGCGAGAGTTGGGAGAGCCAGAGACTGGGAACCATGAGATAGTAGTAAAAAGGCCCAAGGTACATGTTACCGACCGAAGTTTCTGGACCCAATAATACGGGTAATTTGGTGTCGAGCATACGGTAGGCAATCAGGACATCTCTGCCCTCGTCGTTGTGGAAGATAAAGGTATGATCCAAGCGGTAAAAGTGAGTAAAAATGGAAACAGCTAGAACCATCAAAATAAGCAGATAACGCCAGATTTGGTTTATTTTTGGTTTAACCATAATTTAAGGCTTTCACGAAATGCGCGCAGGATGACGCGGGGGTGATTTCCAGTTTGTAATCCATATTTACGTGGATAATGTTTGACCGGATGTTCGTAGAAAGTCAATCCTTGACGTTTTAACCGCATCATCATCTCGGTGACCGTGATCGCACTTTCAGTGGTTAAAGTGAGATTTTTGACATGTTTTGACGGAATAAGTTTGTATGCACAGTCTACATCTTTCATCCAGAGTCTAAAGAGAAATAGATTCCAGAAACGCAACAGGTAATGAGCGATGATGATGCGGATGAGCGGATCTCGACGTTTTTTGCGCCAACCGACGATTACGTCGGCTCGATCCCGGAGCTTAACAAAGGCGGGCAGCTCGGAAAAGTGAAATTGCCGGTCGGAATCAGTGGAAAAAATCCATTTATAACGACAGCTCTTGAGCCCTGTTTTAAAGGCAGCACCGTAACCTAAATTCTTTGGGTGAGTGATGAGTCTTACTTTTTGGTTACGTCCAAAATGTTTCCGGATTACCGAGGCGGTGCCGTCGGTACTGCCGTCGTCGACGATGATAATTTCAAATTTTTGCGCTACTTGGGGTGCATACGTTAAAGCATCGCGAATGACCATTTCAATATTGGCAGCTTCGTTATAGGCTGGGAAGAAAATGGATAATGATGATAATTTCGTCAAAGACATGTTTCGATTGTATCATTTACGGAGTAAAACTAAGTAATAAGTTTCAGCAAGTTTTGTGACTATGAGTATAATGAAAATATGGTCGGAAGATATCGCTTGGGTACCATCCTGATAGCGTGGGTATCGCTACTATTATTGTGGCTGCCGTTTGGGGTAAAGCTGGACAGTTTGGCGGGGATTAAGTTTGGCAAGGTCGGTTTTGAACGGATAGTCCAAAATTTTGATGGGTTAAATTTCTTGATTGTGGCAAAAACTGGTTATGACCCTATACTCATTGAGACGAATTATCAGGAGATATTAGCTCAGCGCAAGCCACTGTATTTTGCAGCTCACTATCCCCTCTGGCCAGTGATTATCCGTTTGTTTGACACTTTCACGACTGGACCCAGGGCATTACTCATCAGTATTGTGGCCGTGAATGGACTGCTGGCATGGATATTATTTGAGTTTTTTCGGCAAGGGTTAAAAAATCCAAGCCAGGCAATGTGGCTTGCGGTAGTGGCACTTTTTTGGCCGGCGCGGATGTTGGCTGACCGGGCAGTCGGGTCAAATGAGCCTTTATTTATGGTACTAATTTTGGGTTCATTAATCCTAGCTAAGAATGGAAGACACTGGTGGGCGGGGATCGTTGGGGCATTGGCAGTATTAACGAGGAGCCCGGCGATTATTCTTTTTGCGGCCTACGGATTGATGGCGGTGATCCCAAAAAGTTCACTCTTAGATAAACTCAAACGTGTCCTACCCTACCTGACGATGCCGACAGTACTCCTCCTTCTGTGGATGTATTACGGCTTTAGGTTTGGTAGTTTTTGGGCGTATTTCCAAGTCGGCGGCAATCTCAATTTGTATTGGCCATTTGCAGTTTTTGCTTCAGGGCTGCCATGGACTGGAGGTATGTGGATGGAGGATATCGTATATCTTTTGGCGTTTTACGGTATCGGTGTCTGGGCGTACGTGAAACGGCGCGGATGGAATGCTCTCAGTATGTTTGGGGTACTTTATTTGATTTTTACTCTCCTGGTGGCTCACCGAGATATGAGCCGATATATGCTGCCTATTAGTCCCATTGCAATCCTTGGTTGGACAGAAGTGATCTCGTTTAAACCATTGCGTTGGCTGTTGGTGGCACTCCTTATTCCGATTTTCTTATTCGCTTGGCAATTTGTAATCGCCAATTACCAACCAGTCTCCGACTGGACTAACTTCTTATGAAGTTCAGGTTCGTGACCGGACTCGTTATTGCTGTTGCGTGCGTGACTCAGTTACTGACAGTTATGCCCAGCGGAAGTAGATTGTGTCAGGGTGACCGTTGCGGTGATTATTACTGGGGGGCACATGAGCATGATGGGATTTGGCATTTGGCGCTGATTAATTCGACTTTTGGTCAGGCAAAAACGGAGTTTCCGACCATGGCCGGGGAAAAGTTGCGGGGATACAATGCACTCCTTGATAGTGTGCTAGGACAAGTAAAGCTACTCACTCACTTCGAGGCAAAAACACTATATTTCAAGGTAGTCCCGCTCTTATGGTTGGCGGCGATGATATGGGTATGGAGTAGATTCGCGAAAAGTTATCGTACGTCACGCTGGTACCAGGCAGCTTTGCTCTTTTTTATCTTTTTCGGTAATTCGTTTAGTTATTGGCTACGCTTGGCTCACGAGGGAAGAATGGATGGAGCCAGTGGGCTCTTATCCATGCAGTCGCCACAAATGTTGACGAATATTCAGTTTGCGCTGTCACTTCCATTTTTGGGAATTATGTTGATTCTCATGCAATTGGCCAAACGGAAGTGGTGGCAGAATGCTGTCTTGGCAGTTCTACCGACGGTTATGTTAGGACTCAAATTTTATGGGGGTGTAATCGCAATGGTGATGGTGGGAGTTTTTGCTCTGTTCGAGCTTAAAAAGAAAGCGTGGCGCGAGGGCTTGGGGATCATAGGCCTTGCAGGAGTGATGTTTATCGCGGGGATGTGGTACTTTTACCAGCCCCTAGGTCAAGCAGTAAATACCCAAATCTTGAGCTGGCAGCCGCTCCAAACGATGCACCCCATAATTGAAGAAGCTGGTCTCGTATACTGGCCACAGATCGCCAGCTTGAGAAATATCCTGGCTAATCAAGGAATAGGTTGGCGACTAGTCTTGATAGAAGTAGTAACCTTTGGACTCTTTGTGATCTTGAATTGGGGCACACGGGTAATCGGATTCTACCGTAAACAGTGGCGGACGGTGGACGGGGTAATCTTGTCCGGAATAGTGGCAGGACTCTTCTTAAACTTGGGATTCGTCCAGCGGGGTGAGTGGTGGAATACTGTACAATTTTTGTACTATGCGACCTTCCTCACCAATATCTGGGCGGCTGATGTACTAGTAACAATTGCCGGCTGGCGCAAATGGGGAGTGATTGCAGCAGTGGCTATTGTAGCTTTGACTTTGCCTAACGCCATTGACACAGTCCGAATTTTTTCTTCCTATCCCCCCCAAAGTTTTGTGAGTGACGAGGAGAAAAAAGTGCTTGCAGCCATCGCCGCAGAGCCGGCTGGAACCGTGCTGGCACTCCCCTTGGCTCCCAAGGCTATCCCAGACGAGGGACTGCCATGGCCACTTTATAGCCGATTTGATACAGCTTACGTAGCGGCATATACGGGAAAAACCACTTACTTGAACGACTTAGTGCAATTGAGGCTGACAGGGATAGATTATCAGGAAAGATTGGCGAAGATTATGGCTAATAATTGCGAAGTATTAAAAGAGGTGCGGTACGTTTATGTAGCCGGTGATCAAGCTCAAATTATCGATTGGCAAAAATGTACCGGGGTGGAGTTGCAAAGCGTGATGGCGGGTGACGACTCTGAGTATTACCGAGTGATCACGGAGACGCCCAACCAATAGTTATATTGAGACAGCACTTCTTCGCTACGATAGACAAAGCCATTGGTCACGCGGAGTTCAGGATAGGATTTAAGGAAGAAAATATAAGTTTTGTCCGATTCAAGGTAGATTTGGGTCTCGTCGTCGCGATAGACAGGAGCGGAGGAAGGAAGATTAAGATAGTCGGAAAGAACGTTGGTGTTTACGAGGGCCTCGTAGCTTTGCCATTTGGGTGAGTCATAAGTCAAGATGGGAAGTGCCGGGGCACTTTTAAGTTTAAGACCACTCTTGGTTTGGAAATCTGAAAGCTCACGCTCAGATAAGCCATCTTGGTAAACGTAAAGCACACCGGGATAATAGAACTCGCGAGTTTCCCAAAATTTTTGGGCGTCGAGGTGGCGAGTAGCTTGGGTTTGGGAGATGAGCCGATCCAAAGAAGACTGGCGGGCGAAAGGAAAGAGCAGGTGAGAGAAGCGAGGAGAAATAACTAAATAGGCGGCGATTAGGAAAATACCTAAAAATGCAGGCAAACGCATAAAATGATTATATAATGATTGAGTGAAGGAAAACAGCCAAGATAAATGGTATTTGGGTTTGTCTATTTTGGTCTCGCTCATTTTGGTGGCTGATTTGTTTGTGACATCGGGCCATTCCGCGTACATGGATGGGATTGCCCACTTGACTACTCTGACTCAGTTTTACGAATCGATGAAGCAGGGTATCTGGCTAGTTAGGTGGACGGATGGTTTTGCCAATTATGGGATGCCCATCCCCTTGTATATCCACCAGACTGTCGGATACTTGGGTGGTTGGCTGGCATGGTTATTTTTGGGCAATGTGGTCTTGGTCTACAAAGTGATGTTCGCCATAGGATCGGTGATTTCGGCGGCAGCATTTTACAAGTTTTTACGGATTTATTACCGGCCACTGGCAGCTTTTGCTGGGGTCATAATCATGAATTTTGCACCTTATCGCATTATGAATTTGTATATCCGTGAAGCGTTGCCAGAATTTATGGCGGCGGTTATGTTCCCAGCTATCTTGTGGGCGACGCATAACTTGGTAGTTAACCGGAGCCGCTGGTCAGGGGCAATTTTGACCGGAGTATTTGCAATCATTGCGCTATCTCATCCGATGATGCTAGTTGTTGGAAGTCTCTTGTTTGCGGCATATTTTCTCTATTTAGTGTGGGGCAAAGATGATTGGCTGAAGATCACAATTGTCTATGGCGCTTATATGTTGTGGGGGATTTTGATCGCCGCTTATTTTCTCATTCCGCTCACGCGGGAAATTAAGTACTTTTACTACGGCTTGGAACCAAATCATCTCACTCCAGGGCAGTATCTAGGGCTAAACCATTATTTTGATCCAAAATGGTACTACTTTTATGTGAGAGACGTGGCAAACCGCGGGCATTTTGTGAAAGGGGGTTTACTGGAAACTTTGATTATGGTTGGCGGAACGGCAAGTTTGATCATCAGTCGTATCAAACAAAAATATAAGCGGCTGGCATTTTGGGAAGTAGCTACCATGGTTGGGATCGGACTGATCTTTTTCACTACCAAATATTCGGCTTGGTTTTACGAAAACATCAATCTGCTAAGTAATATTCAATTCCCCTGGCGGATGCTTTCGGCTTATATTTATATCCCGGCGATTTTAATTGCCGCTTGGATAGACCATTGGCGCAAGAATAAACAAAGGTTAGGGGTGTTAATCGCGGTGATTGTGGTAGTAGCGATCAGTCGTTTCCCGCAGATTTACGCCAAGAATAATACCATGCACGATGTTGCCCGTTATTATTTTACCCCGGTCAACTTGCACTCTACTCTCATGAATACAGTCTGGACTGGTGAAACAACAACATATCCTATCAAAAAAGAAAAGGGAGAAATTATAGAGGGAACGGGAGAACTGACTACTTTGGACAATCGGTACGGTATCCGGCACTACCGCGTCACGGCAGAAACAGAATTGAGACTAGTTGATTACACTTTTTATTTCCCTGGCTGGGAAGTAAAGGTGGACGGGGTGGGAGTGCCAATCGAGTTTCAGGATCCGGATTATCGGGGAGTCATTACTTACCATGTACCGACCGGTGAACATGACGTCAGATTGTATTTCGGAGATACCAAACTGAGGAAGGGTGCAAATTTAATCTCAATGGTTAGTGCTTTAGGCTTTGCCATTTACTTGCTAATACAGCGGCAACATAGTCAAACAATTGGACTGGGTGAGAGAAACACTTTGTCCAAGCGGACTGGCAGTCGGGAGCGAAAACAAAAGTGAAAGTGCGGGGTGAGAGTCCTGGTACCATAATTTTGAGGGGATATCGACCGGGAGCGGGAGCGGCAAAATCGAAGAATTGAGTTTCGTGGGATTGGAGGGCTAACGGATCGGACAACAGGGAAAGTTCCCCGGCTTCAAACTGAACCGGTGTACTTAAATTGACAGGCAGTCCGGCGGTGTTACGCGGAATTACCACAATTCTGGCAGGAGTACGAGAAAAGATGAGGTGGGTAAGTGACGGATAGATGAGAGAGCCATTCGTATCGCGGTCATCGATGGAACTGGGGAGGAAAAGGAAGGGGAATTTTGTGCGCATTTGTTCAAACTTTTTGGCGTCTAAATGGGGAGTAAAGGTACAGACTCTTGTTTGACATTCCCCCTTTAGGGCATATTTAAGGTCTCCGGCGGGAACAAATGAGAGCGAGTATGACTGACTGTCCTTGGTTTCGGTGATGGGAATCCGGCCGCCAGTATGATCGATATAACGTAAAGATGAGGGGGAAAGCCCGCGCAGGATAAATTGCTCGGGATAAAATTCGAAAGTGATCTCACCTCTTCCCGCGGTCTGATAAGAGAGCGTCACGAGGTTGGAAGCGGTCGTGACCTTGGGTTCTTGACTACTGTCACGCTTGGGAAAGGCGAGATAAGTTGGCAAAACCTCTTGTTCGTTGCTGGTACGGTAACCTTGGCTATACTGCGGCTGAAACAAACGAGACCACCAATTACCTTTCAGTTGATACCAGCGCGAGCCGTCGAGCAAGAAGGGAGCAATGTAAAACCCAGCATTAATAACTTCTGCATCTTTATAAGGATCGGTAATATCGGCATGGTAAAGCCTTAAGTCGGTCAAACTGACAGAGTCTTGAGAAAAAAGTAGGCGCAGACGATAAGAAGGTGTCGTAATCCAATAGGCACCTTGGCCGGCATAGACGGTGACAGGATAGGAGTGGGAGAGATCAGATAATTTGGCAGGATCGGGATAAATCGCGTTGGGGAATTCGGAAGCTATATAGCGTAGCTGGTGGGCGAATTCGGTTTGGTAGGTGTCTGGCATCGAAGTTTCTAAGCCGAGGACAGCGAAGCCTGGTTGTCCTCCTGGCTGTCTAAGCGCTGTGTTTAAGAGAGATTGAAAATAAGCAAAATCGGTATGCTGCCCGTAATCGTTGGGCTGGGAAGTATAAGAACTAGACATGTCACCATAGTTTTTGAGAGGATCTTCGATCGTCTGACGAATGATAGTTAAACCGCTTAAACCGGGGAGAAAAGCCCACTGCCGACTTGCCTCGTACGGGTAATGAATAGGGCCTCCCGAGAGAGTGTAACTGTCTGTCCCCCACTGCTCCCTAGTCAGTTCATGTACAGACACTCCGTAACGGTCATGCAGATAATTTAAACTATAAGTATCTACAAACCAGCCGACGGTGAGGGAAGGATAGTAGCCAAAAACCGTATGATATTGAGCCATATACGTGTCAAGCAGGGCTTTTCTCTCGGCAAGCATGTATCCTGCTGGATAAACGTAAGTTGTTTTGTACCAATCTCTTTCCGGAGCAGTATAGAGCACGCTGGCTCGGTGGGCGAGTGAGGGAGTAATTTCGAGAAATGCCGCCGGCCGGATGAGATTAGGGTAAGTATTTTGGGCGGCACGCAAGGAGGTAATTATATCGGTGTCATGGAGTGCGTCGAAGCGAAGCGCAAAATAGATGGGGATCCTCGTTTCTTGGGATACTGCGAGTTGGCGCTCGAAAAAAGAGAAATCACCGGGCTCGCAACATTCTGAACCCCGTACTTGGCTGACAACGACGATAGCCGGCTGGGACTCGGAAGCTTGGATGGTGATAGGAAAGAAGAACGCAAGTACGAGACCGAGGAGCGCCCAAATCATTTCTTCTTCCAAACAATACGGGAGTAGGCAAAGAAGTTCCAGAACATCCCAATGAGGATGCCGACGACGGCAAACATGACGCCGGTATCGACTCCGAGATTAATAACAGGAACGATAAAGAGGGGGAAAAGGCCTATGAAATTTTCGCCGAGAAAAGCAATTGTTTGCTGAATTATGATAGAACCGGCCGAGGCGAGATTGAACTGGAGAAATTTGCCAGGAATTTGAGCCGGTTTGAGTTTGCGGTCGGCGAAAGTCCAAAGATTACTCCAAATAAAATTACTGACAATGGCGGTTTCGATTGAGAGGAAAAATGCGAGCTGGAAAACGGGGATGATCATGCGATAGAGATATAGGAAAGTGAACTGAATGAGTGAACCCAAACCTCCTACCATGACGAATTTGAAGATCCGGTTATTGAATAAATCACGCATACGTAACCTCATGATAAATAATAAGTTATTAATAATGTATTCTGGACCTAATTTTGATTTACCGATAGTGCGGTCGTGAAAATTTAGGGGGACTTCGGCAACTTTGTATCCCCGCTGAATAGTCTTGATGAGGAACCCAATCTGCCAGGTGTAGCCGGAGAAACGTTGTCCGCGCAACTCAGGGACGATGGTCTCGACCACTTGGCGTTTGATAGCTCGGTAGCCAGTAGTCCAATCTCGAATAGCTCGATTGAGCATGATGAACTGAATAAAGAGGTTGCCGCCAACTGAGAGGAATTTACGGTGAAATCCCCAATGTTCGGGAATACTGCCACCTGGGATATAACGGCTACCCAGGACGAGGTCGGCACCTTGCTCAAGTTTTACTAACATAGCGGGGATTTTGGTGGGATCGTGGGAAAGGTCAGCGTCGAATTCAAAGATGATATCGGCTTTCATCCGATCGAGGGCGTAAAGCATCCCTTTCTTGTAGGCATGGCCCAATCCTCCTTTACGTTTATTTAAAAGAAGGTGAACAAAAGAATATTGAGAGGCAAGACTGAAAACAATTTTGGATGTTCCATCGGGACTATTGTCGTCGACAAATAAGATCTGACAGGAATAGGATTTGAGTTCTTTGAAGACCTTATGTAAAGCCTGTGTAACCGCTTTCACGTTGCCTACTTCGTTATAGGTCGGGATAATAATGACAACTTTTGAAAGAGGGGAAGCGGAGGACATATTCGCTACTTAGAAGATTGGTTTTGATAATAGGTAAGCATTTTCTGCAGGCCGGTAGGGAAATCGATTTTCGGTTCCCAAAAGAGAAGAGATTTGGCTTTGGACAAATCTGGTTGACGGCGAGTGGGATCATCGGGGAGCGCGGGAAGATGCACAAGCTCTAGGGGAGAACCCGTCAGGGTCTCGGCCAATTTAATGGAGTCTTGGACAGTATATTCGCCGGCGTTGCCCAAGTTGATAACTTCCCCTACTGCTTGATCGCTTCCAAACACAGCGAGAATCCCATCGACTAAATCATCGATATAGCAGAATGAACGAGTTGAGGTGCCGTCACCGTAAATCTTAAAAGGCAGATGCCGCAAAGCTGACAGCACGAGATTGATTGAGAAGCGGCCATCATCTTCGCGCAGCCGCGGGCCGTAGGTATTAAAAATCCGGATGACTTTGATGGGCGTTTTGAAATTGCGGTAGTAGGTAAAGGCGATGGCTTCGAGAAAACGTTTGGCTTCATCGTAGCAACTACGAGTACCATTGGGGGACACATTCCCCCAGTAAGTTTCTGGTTGGGGATGAACCGCTGGATCGCCATATACTTCGCTGGTGGAGGCCAAAATGATTTGACAATGATTAAGGGTAGCTAGATCAAGCAGATGCTTAGTGCCAAGACTATTAACCATAAGGGTTTCGACCGGATGATTGATATAACTGACCGGTGAATCAGGATTGGGGGAGGCGGGTGAAGCGAAGTGGAAAATAGCGTCATATTTTTCACCGGTAATCGTAGTCGGCAAATCCTGAATAACATCGTGCTCGATGAGCCGGAAATTGGGATTATCGGCATGTTGGGCAACGTTATCGCGACTGCCGGAGAGAAAATTGTCGACGCAGGTTACTGAGTGGCCTTCGGCTAAGAGTCGGTCACATAAGTGACTGCCGATAAAGCCGGCTCCACCAGTAATTAGAACTTTACCCATATTAATTTTTCTCAAGCTCAAGGTCGGCTTGGACCATGAGAGTAACTAGCTCATCAAAGCTGGTTTTGGGAGTCCAGCCCAAGATTTTTTTGGCTTTGGTGGGATCCCCGATCAAGTGATCAACTTCGGCGGGGCGGCTGTAGCGGGGATCGTTCCAGACGACTTTGCTTTCCCAGTCGGAAATTTCGGCAGCGGCAAAGGCTTTTTCGACAAACTCGGAAACAGAATGGGTCTCGCCGGTGGCAATCACAAAATCTTCGGGCTTTTCTTGCTGAAGCATGAGCCACATCATTTCGACATAGTCTTTGGCAAAGCCCCAGTCACGTTTGGCGTCGGGATTACCGAGATAAAGTTTGTCGGTTTTGCCGTACTTAATTTTTGCCACCGTGTTGGTGATTTTGCGGGTCACAAACTCAAGTCCCCGGCGAGGTGATTCGTGGTTAAACAGAATCCCGGAGACAGCGAATAAATTGTAGCTTTCTCGGTAATTAACAGTGATCCAGTGACCGTAGACTTTGGCCACACCATAGGGGGAGCGAGGGTAGAAGGGTGTTAACTCGGTTTGCGGAACTTCGATGACTTTGCCAAACATCTCGCTACTACTGGCTTGGTAGAATTTGGCATCAGGTTTGCTCATACGCATGGCGTCGAGCATGCGGGTAACACCCAGGCCGGTACTTTCGCCGGTAAACATGGGTTGTTCCCAACTAGCTTTAACAAAAGATTGAGCGGCAAGGTTGTATATCTCATCGGGCTGAGATTCTTGGATAGCTTGGTATAGAGAATACTGGTCCAAAAGATCTCCCGACAGTAAATGAATTTTGTCAACAATACTGGCGATACGAGAGTGATTGGGAGTGCTAGTCCGGCGGGTTAAGCCAAAGACTTCGTAACCTTTGGCAAGGAGCAGTTCGGCTAAGTAGCTGCCGTCTTGACCTGTAATACCGGTGATAAGTGCGCGTTTGGCTGACATAATTAACCTTTCTGTTGGCGATAAAAATCTAGTATATCGGAAATTGTGCGCTCTAGCGAGATTACCGGGAAATAACCGGTAGCTTCTTTAAATTTGGTAAAGTCGGCAACTAAAGCAGGAACATCGGCTGAGCGAACCAAGTCTTTTTTCACTTTAATTTCTACTTTCGCTTGCGAAAGTGATTGGAAAATATCGATAACCTGAGAGACTTTGTATCCTTTGCCGCTACCAATATTGTAAGCTTCTCCAGCTAGGCATGATTCGGCGGCCAAGACATATGCACGGACCATATCGCGGACGTCGGAGAAGTCGCGAATCGAGTCGAGGTTGCCGATTTCAATTGTGGGAGCGAGCTGACCTTTTTCGATCGCGGCAAATTGCTGAGCTAGGCGGGGAATGAGAAAATCAGTCGTTTGGCCAATCCCGGTATGGTTAAAGGGACGTAAGGCAATCACATCGGATCCATAAGTGAGATGATACTCAAGCCCGAGCATTTCTTGGTTGATTTTGGAGACGGAGTAAGGATTGAGGGGGCGGAAAGGGGTTGATTCGGTCAAGGGGCGAGAAGAATCTAGAACCGCGCCATAAACGTTGGCAGAGCAAATATTAATAATCCTGGCTTTGGGAACAATTAAGCGAGCGGCTTCGAAAAGATTAAAAGAGAGATTGGTATTGGTGTTAATAACTTTAATGGCATTGGCAAAACTATTCCCGACAACCGAGAGCGCAGCCAAATGGTAGATAATGTCGGGTTGAACGGTTTGGAGATGAGACTCTGCCACGGCAAAATCAGTCAGATCACCCTCAAGAATATGATTCTGGGGAAGAAGACTGCTAATATCGCTGGTGGATTTGTAGACGGCGCCGTAGATTTCGTTGTCGGTTTTTTTTTGGAGCTGCCGGATTAGGTAGGTGCCCACAAAACCACCGGCTCCGGTAATAAGAATTTTCATCGCCCGACTCCTTGGTATTTGAGCCCGGCTGCGGACACAGCGGCGGGATCATACTGATTACGCGTATCGATAAAATATTTTGGTGTTTTCATCACGCTCGCTAGTTTGGTGAGATCCAACTTAAGATATTCATCCCATTCGACCAAAAGCATGACCACATGGGAACCTGTAGCGGCTTGGTAGGGGTCAAGAGTATCGGCAGGCACTTGGGGATCGGCAGTTTTTACTAAAGCTTGGTGAGCACGCAACCAGGAGATAACATATTCGGCGGGAGCTTCGCGGGTGTCGTTGGTATTTTTCTTAAATGACAATCCTAGAATGGCAACAGTTTTGCCGGCAAAACCACCAACTAACTGATCATACTTGGCCATTAATTTGGGAATGCGAGTTGAGTTGAGCAGATCAATTTTGATAAAGAGCGAGTCAGACTCGCCCACATGTTGAGCGTAGGCGGCGATTTCTTTGACATCCTTGGGAAAGCAGGAGCCCCCATACCCAAGTCCGGGATACCAGTAGTGTGAGCCGATACGACGATCCGCTCCCATTCCCCGAATAACTTCTTCGACATCAGCGTCGTTTTGTTCGCATAAATCGGCAATTTGGTTAATGAAAGTGATGCGAGTGGCTAGATAGTTGTTACTGGCGTATTTGCACATTTGAGCACTCGCGGGTTTCATGACGATAAAGTTTTGGGTGAGCGGTTCATGCAGTTTAGTCAGTGTTTCTTTCGCGTGACCTAATTCGACTCCGAGGATGATGCGATCGGGATGAAGAGTATCCTCAACAGCAGTCCCTTCTTTGAGAAATTCGGGGACAGAGGCAACCTCGAAGGAAACTTTGGTTTTGGCACCGATAAGCTCTTTGACTTTGTCGTTGGTGCCTGGGGGAACCGTGCTTTTGATAACAACAATGGCGCCGTCGATTAAATGAGGGGCCAGAGCCTCTACTGAGGCAAAGACGTATTGCAGGTCAGCTTGACCGTCGGGAGCGGAGGGAGTACCCACCATGATGAAAATGACTTCGGCTGAGCTTATGGCTTCGGCATAGCTGGTAGTAAAAGTGAGATTGCCGGTCTTTTGAGTTTCGACTAACAGTTCGGAAAGACCGGGCTCGAAAAAGGGCACAATCCCTTGCT
>Ga0208958_1000355_pt1 | contig 55473 bp, 50 predicted proteins | sample RifOxyB1_FD_184032 | JGI IMG/M metagenome (GOLD analysis project Ga0208958, IMG submission 184032) | Soil microbial communities from Rifle, Colorado - Rifle Oxygen_injection B1 (SPAdes) | ecosystem: Environmental > Terrestrial > Deep subsurface > Rock core/Sediment | place: Rifle, Colorado...
CTATTTTTTGGGGAAAGGATTTCGCAAAACACTCGGCTACTCTTTTCTGAATTCGGAAGTCGTAAGCGGAGGAGGAGGGGTTTGGGGAGGAATCCTCCGCTTGCTCCGCTGATTTCTTTTGGCGAAATTCGGGCGGGCTAGTTTTCTAAAGAGTTAAGATAGGTACTTACTTCTTCGGAAAAACTGTTCATGAGTTCGGTAGAAATAATAACGCCTAAACTTTCTGCTTCGTCAGAACTAACCATTGACGGAACGCCAATCATGCACCCGCGTCTATCAACTGCCAAGCCACCAGAGTTACCATGACTGATTTTTGCAGAAGTTACAATCAAACCCTCGCCGGGAAAACTACTAACCACACCGTCTGTGATTGTTAACGAATACCCACCACTGATTGCGGGATAACCAAAAATGCGAACCGGCTCGCCAAGTTGAACATTTTCATTTCTGCACCTCGTTGTGTCGTCAAACGCGGGGAATACTCTCGGATATGTTCCGGCATATTTTGCTTCTTCCTCATCATAAAATGCGGAGTAGATTTGCATATACGCTAAATCGTAACTATCACTTATCCCCGGAATTACGATTGGATGTGCTAAAAACACTTCGTCTGGCTGTCCAGTAACTGGATCGGGCAACACTACCAAACAACCTGTATCATCAACAAATATGTTTGTTTCGTCTTGTGGCACAATGTGGGAGTTGGTTAAAATTAATCCCTCCTCATCAATTATCGTACCAGAGCCACCACTTGCTTCTTCTTCTGACCGTGTACTGGGGCAGAATATATTTACTACTGATAATGCTATTTCTTCTTGCGTTGCATTATCAATTGCAACAGGGCTGTTTGTGGAAGTTTCCTCGGATAAATAACCAGCAACAAGAAGCAGAATAAAACCAGCAAAAAATAATCCAATGATTAAACCTGCTTTTTTACGAAACCAAGAGGCAGTTTTATTTTTTACAGCAACGACTGGATTAGGCGAGACAACTTTCTCCCCGCAATCTTTGCAGAAACTTGCTCCTGTATTTATTTCTATTCCACAATTTTTACAAAACATATTATTTTACTCCGCAGGCGGAGAAACCACTTTTGCACCACACTTTGAACAAAATTTTGAATTTAACTCAAGTGTTTCGCCACACTTATGGCAAAAAGCCGACCCGGGCATATCTTTTAACACAGGAGCAAGTTTGCGCCTTTCATTTTCTACTTTGAGGGCTTTCCAAAAATAAGGCATGACGATAAGCCACCAAATAATCGGCATTATTCCACTATCTCCTCCTGTTTCGTAAATTTGGTATCCCTTTTCAAAAGTCCAAAGAATCATCAAAGCAATAATTGCCCAGCGATGACCTTTGTACACAAAGAAAAGAATCGGAACATAAATAATAAGCCCATAAAATACAGTAGTGGGGTCAGCATAAACACCAAAAAAACTAAGTAGTAGGGACAAACCAAGAAGTGCAGAAATTATCAAAACAGAAATTCCGCGATAGGATTCTGTGATTTTAAGGTTTTGATAATTTTCAACCTGCTTTTTTAGTTCGCCCTCATCAGCACCCCACGACCAGCCACTTTTCTTTTTTTGTTTTTCTTGTTCCATAGTTTTAATAATATTTTTTTAATGTAAGGGTACCGAGGTATCTAAATGTATTGTTGAGGATAAAAAGGATTGTAGCAAAAAATGATATTACACCCCACCAACCAAGAAAAAGATTTGTTAGCGTATATTTCCAAAAATATTCATTGGTACAATTCTTGCACAAATTTCCTTTTACCTGCATTTGTCTTCGGGCGAGTAACATTCCTATATTTGCATAGAATTCGTTATATTTTGTTGGGGCAACCTTCCCGCAAACATCGCATTGGGTTTTATCCTGTTGCGGTACATCTCTTCGCAATTCTACAGGAAATGTTTTTCCGCAGAATTGGCAGAATTTACTATCGCTTGGAATATTTTTTCCACAATGTATACAGTGCATATTTATTGGTTATTCTTGGTAATTACTTTTGCCCCACATTTTGTACAGAATTTTGCGTTAGATTCTATACTCATTTTGCAGTTATAGCATTTTTTCTGATTACGAATATCAACACTTGATTCAGAAATAATTGCTTCCGCAATTTCACTATTTACCTCAATTGTCTGCCTAAATTTCTGCACTTCCTCAAACGCCGAGTCAGAATTTAATTTCATGACTTTAATAAGCAGGTAACTATCAAAACAAGTTGGGCAATATTCCAAATCAACCTCTGCATAAGCATTTACCTTTTCTTGTTTTAGTTTTGTTTCCTTGATCAATTTATCAAGTTTTGATGTGTCAGTAATTGCTTCCGCAAGTTTTCCAATAATTGCCTCATATTCATCCACATCAAACCTAAAGAGTTCTTTTTCTTTTTTATATTTCTTACACTTTTGGCAATATTTTTTATCGCCAAGCATTGCCAATCCACCACCTATTCCGCCAAGCGCGGCACCAATTAACTGGAGCCAAAAATAGAAAGTATTAACACCCTCTCCTGTTTCATAGCTTTCGCCACGGGGCACACCCCTAAAGAAAAATTGATGTGAAGATGATTGGCGGGTAATTTCAAGATATTTGCCAAAAGTAATTTGCTCTCCGTCAATTTCATAAGTTGAAATATGATCGCCATTGAATGAGTAATTTATTTCATTATCTGGCGTGATGTAGGTCGTAAGATAGGAAACATAATAGACACCGTAGAGAGCAACCACTCCCATTACTAAACCAATTAAATATGTTTTTCCACTGACAACTCTGTTATATCGCAAATGACCATAAAACATTCCTGCTGTTGCCCCTGCTCCAACAAGCAACGCTCCGATAGGAATAATGAACCAAAGATTGAAAGAGTGGATTTCGTAGCCGGAAATATTATTGAAAAGAACAACTGCTAAAATTGTCCCTACAAAACTTATTGCTGTAAAAAGTTTAATCATAATTATTTTATTAAATCATCGACGCTCACGCCAAAGGCTTTCGCAACCTTTTTAAGCGTGACTAATGTTGGATTCTGGTTTTCACCAGATTCCATTTTAATAAGCGTGTTATTGGCGACATCCGCCAATCTCGCTAATTTCTCTTGCGAAAGCCCTTTGGCTTCTCGCAGTTTCTTTATGTTGTTTGCTAAATTTTGGTTAGTTGACATATTACCAGTAAAAGATTAATATTATAGTGGAGTGTCCATTTATCTGTTACTACTATGATGTTACACCAAAATTTCAAACAAATCAAATCGACTAGTACCTTTTTTGTATTACCCGCCCGAATTTCGCCAAAAGAAATCAGCGGAGCAAGCGGAGGATTCCTCCCCAAACCCCTCCTCCTCCGCTTGCGACTTCCGAATTCAGAAAAGAGTAGCCGAGTGTTTTGCGAAATCCTTTCCCCAAAAAATAGTTTTCGCAAAACCGAGTCCGCATTAGCCCCGCCACCTGCCCGAATACTTGGAGGGCAGAACACCAAAGAAAAATGTCCTTTCCTTTTTAGAAGAAATTGGTCGCGCGCAAATCCGAAAAGCAAGGAACATTTTTCTTTGGTGTCCGCCGAGGCTCTGCGAGGCGGTGGCGGGGCTGATTCATTCGTCCAGTTTCCGCTCGAAAAAGGTTCGCGCAAAGTGTATAATTACGGCACAGAAAAAAAATAACTAAATATATGAAACAAGAAAAGAAACTCAGGATTATTCCTTTAGGAGGATGCGAAGAAGTCGGAAGAAACATGACTGTTTTTGAATATGACAAAGACATAGTCATTTTAGATATGGGAATTCAGTTTCCCGAAGAAGATATGCCCGGGATAAACTATGTTATTCCTAATACTTCTTATCTGAAAGGAAAAGAAAAGAATATCAAAGGAATCATATTCTCTCACGGGCATATGGATCACATAGGAGCAGCCCATCTGTTGATACCAAAACTGGGAAATCCTCCTATTATCGGAAGGCCTTTCACTATAGAAATGATCAAGTACAGATACGAAGATTATTCAAAAGGATCCTCCAAGTCATTAAAGCCAATATACATTAAAGACATCAAAGAGGTCATAAAATTAGGGAGCTTCAAGATCGGATTTTTCAAAGTGGACCATGCGATAATGGACGCAGTCGGAGTCTTAATATCCACTCCTGCCGCTACCGTCATACATCCTGGAGACTGGATGATAGAACACGACCCCATCGGAAGGAGGGAAATCAGATACGACCATCTTTCAAAACTCCAAAAACCAACCGTCTTAATGCTTGAAAGTCTCGGGGCGACCAACATCAAAGAGCCAGTCACAGAAAAACAGATGATGGACAATCTCAAGAAATTAATTTCAGAAGCTCCTGGGAGAACCATAATATCCACTTTCTCCTCCCAGGTTGAGAGGATAAAACAGATAATAGAGTTTGCCGAACAGACCGGGAAGAAAGTCGCCCTTGATGGATTTTCAATTAAAGTGGCTGTGGAAATAGCTAGAAATTTGGGATACATAAAGGTTAATGACCACGTGATAATATCAACTGAAAGTTCTCTTGACTGCCCTGACAAAAATCTGATCATAATATGCACCGGAGCGCAGGGAGAAGAAAACGCAGCTCTCGCGAGAATAGTTGAAGGAAGCCACAGGTATATATCAATTAAAAGAGAGGATACTGTAATTTTTTCTTCTTCTGTGATTCCGGGAAACGAAAGAGTCGTCCAAAGACTGAAAGACAAGCTGTACCGCCAGTCCGATTACGTCATACATTCTGATATAATGGATGTGCATGCTTCGGGGCATAGCAATAAAAAAGATATAGAGAACATAATAAGTCAGATAAATCCCACCTACTTTATTCCTGTTTATGCTTATCACTATATGTTGAAGGAGGGAGCAAAAATAGCGGTGAAAGCCGGCATGGACAAGAGGAACATTGCGGTTCCGGACAATGGATCTATAATAGAAACGGGCAGAGATATTAAAATTCTGGACAAAAAAGTTCTGACTAATTATGTATTCGTTGACGGATCCGGAATAGGAGATGTAGGAGAAGTAGTTTTGAACGACAGAAAGAAAATGGCGGAATCCGGCATATTCGTCATAGTCGCAGTGATAGACAGAAAAACGGGAAAGGTATTAGGATCTCCGGATATCATTTCCAGAGGATTCATATATCTTAAAGAATCCAAGGCCCTGCTGGCAGAAACCAGAAAAAAGCTTGTAGGAATTATCCATAAAGCCAATTCAACCAATGGAGCTATAAACTGGGCGAATATGAAGGATGAAATCAAGAGCAAGCTTTCAGACTTTTTCTTCTCAAGAACAGAAAGAAGGCCGATTATAATACCTGTCATAATAGAGGTATGAGAATAATATCCGGCATACAGCCGACGGGAAAAATCCACATCGGAAACTATTTGGGAGCCATAAAGCAATGGCTTGAGCTTCAAAAAAAAGAAGACTGCATTTTTTTCATAGCGGATCTTCATTCTTTGACTTGCCCATATGAGCCGAAAGATCTGAAAGAAAGCATAATTGAAGCCGCGATTTGCTATCTTGCGGCAGGGATTGATCCTGAAAAAAGCATTTTCTTCACACAATCCGACGTTCCAGAACATACCCGGCTGGCCTGGATTTTCAACACCGTCTGCCCTATAGGAGAGTTGGAAAGAATGACCCAGTTCAAGGAAAAATCAAAGCAATTTAGGAAAAATATAAATGCGGGGCTTTTGACTTACCCTGTCCTCCAGGCGGCAGATATTCTTCTTTACAAAGCAGGCGCTGTTCCGGTGGGAAAAGACCAGGTCCAGCACATAGAGCTTACAAGAACCATAGCCAGAAGGTTCAACCAGAAGTTCGGGCAGACTTTTTCAGAGCCAAGAGCAATTCTTTCAGAAGGATCCAAGATAATGTCTCTCACTGATCCTAAAAAAAAGATGTCAAAATCTTCTGATCCTAACAACTGCATTTCGCTTTTTGAAGAACCTGAGGCCATCAGAAAAAAGATTATGTCCGCGGTTACCGACACAGGAAAAACCGTCAAGTATAGTCCGAAAACAAAACCGGGAATATCAAACCTGATCACTATTTACAGTCTTTTTTCAGAGAAAAGCGTCAAAGAAATAGAATCAAATTATAAAGAAAAGGGATACGCTGAATTTAAGAAAGATCTAGCCGATATTATCATAACTTCGCTCCAGCCCTTCAGGGAAAAAAGAAAAGAGTTTTTATCTAATAAAAACCAAGTTATTCAAATCTTAAAATCAGGCGCCGAAAAAGCAAAAAAAATAGCAGAGAGGACTATTTCTGAAGTAAATCAAAAAATCGGAATCAATCTTTAATCGCCGAAGAAAGCTCTTTTTTCTTTTCCTCAAGAAGTTTTTTAGTCCCGGCTTCTATAGTGAGTCTTAGGAGGGGCTCTGTCTGGGAAGGCCTTAAGTTAAACCACCAATCTCCGTAATCAACTGTGATTCCGTCCAAAAAATCCTGTTCTCCGGAGGAATACTTCTTTTTAATTTTATCTAATTTTTTATTTTTATCTTTCAGGGTAAAATTGATTTCAGCAGATTTATAGTATGGAGAAAATTCTTTTGCTATTTCGGAAACCTTTAAGCCGGATTCGGATATTATTTCAAGAAGTATCAAGAAACTTATAAACCCCGAATCCATACAGTAGTTTTGCTTAAAGAGATAATGTCCTGAAAGTTCTCCTCCGAGTATCCCGTCTTGATCTTCCATTGCTTTTTTTAATTCTACCACCCCGACAGCCGTTTTGATTGGAATCCCCCCCCATTTTGAAACAAATTCAGGAACTGCTTTAGAGCATATCAGATTATAGACTATGGCTTTCCCGGGGTGTTCTTTTAATAAATGCTTTGCTATAAACAGCAGAGTCGTATCTCCCTGCAAGAAATTTCCTTTTTCATCTATTAGATAAATCCTGTCTGCATCTCCGTCAAAGATAAACCCCATATCGGCCCCGTTTCTGACGACCTCTTCTGAAATCTGTTTTGAAGCGCCTTTTTCTAGGGGATTTGAAGGATGAGCGGGAAAGCTTCCGTCGGGTTCGGAATTAATACAATTTATTTGGCAGGCAAGCATATCCTTTATCTTCTCAATCGCCTTTCCTGCCATTCCGTTTCCTGCGTCAACGACTATCTTAAAAGGCGCTATTTTTTCGGGTTTTACAAAAGAAAAAATATGCTTTATATAGCCCTCCCAAGCATCAATCACCTCTATTTTCCCGCGTCCCTGCATATTTTCGGGATAATCTTTTATAAACTCCGAGAGGTCTTTTCCTCTTACAAAATCAAGGCCGGAATTAACCCTTTTGAACATTTTAAAACCGTTATACTCTTTAGGATTATGGGAAGCGGTTATCATAATACCGGCATCGTATCCGTAGTTTACAGTCGCGAAATAAAGGCACTCCGTTGGAACTTGTCCGATGCTGAATACATCCGCTCCTTGGGAGGTTATACCTTTTGCCAGGGCCTCAAAAAGCTCGGGGGAGGAAATTCTCATATCTCTTCCGATAACTATTTTGGAAGATCCCGTCTTTGCCACGAATGCCTGTCCTATTTTAAACGAAGCATCCTCATTAAGCTCCAAAGGGTAAATGCCTCTTATATCCCTTGATTTGAACACGCCGGGGTTGATTTCCATGCGTTTTTATTATATACTCCAATATACCATAAATAAGAGACGAAACATATATGAAAAACTATCAATTGGCCGTCTTGGCCGATCCCGACATAGTTGACGAGAGTGCTGAGGAAATTAAGAACAAGATAATTGCTTCTGTCCAAAATGAAGGAGGGCTTGTTATAAGTTCTTCTAAAACAGAGAAGAGAAAGTTGGGACACCCTATAAAAGGAAAGATTTCCGCTTTCTTTTTTGCTCTTGATATTTCTTTTGATCCGAAAAAAATATCCCAAATAAAAAGCAACCTGAATTCGGAAAAAAGCATTTTGAGATGCATGATTATTATAAAAGAAATGACTGAAGAAAGACCAGGTAAAATTGAGGCGCCTCAAAAAGATCCTGAAGAAAAAAAAGTCGAGCTTGAGAAAATGGATGAGAAAATTGACGAAATACTTCAATGAATTTAAACAAAGCCATAGTTCTGGGGCGCGTAGCCCAGGATCCCGAAGCGAGAACAACTCCATCCGGCCAGCAGGTCTGTAATTTTACAATCGTCACAAACCGGATATGGTCGCAAAACGGCCAAAAACAGCAGGCAGCTGAATTTCATAATATAGTGCTGTGGAGAAGGTTAGCTGAAATTGCTTCCCAATACCTAAAAAAGGGCGGCTTAGTCCTTGTAGAAGGCAGGATTCAGACAAGATCATGGCAGGATAAAACAGGGATGAAAAGATACAGAACCGAAATAATAGGAGAATCTATGCAGTTAGGCCCTAAGGTTTTAGGAGAACAACCAACCCCCCAAACCAAAGAAGAAGAAATACCTATAATAGAAGAAAAAGAGGACGGAGAAATAAATGTTGAAGACATACCTTTTTAAAAATATATGGATTGCTATTTTTGCCAAAGAAATATAAAAGAAGTTGATTTCAAAAACACCGAAGTTTTAAAAAACTTCATTTCGGGTTTGGGAAAAATCAGGCCTAGAAGAAAAACAAATCTCTGTGCAAAACATCAGAGAAAGTTTGCGACAGCTGTCAAAAGAGCGCGCCATATCGGCCTGCTTTCAACTCAAACAAAATAAGAGTTTATTTTGAAAGCAAATCATTGATTTTCTTCAAAATATCTTCTATTGCTTTTGAAATTTCAGCATAACTTTGAAAGATCAATGAGTTTTGAGCAACGCATTTTTTAGCATTGCAGGAATAATTTGATCCGTAGACTTCTTGACACTGGGAATTGCTGGAGCAGACGCAATCTCTTGCGCCTATCGCCGCACCCGGCTTGCCGTTGACCGTTCCGTTGCAAGCTATGCTGTTGATAAGGGGATGGTAATCTTCTGAAAGCATCTCGTTCCACTTACTCTGGCTTATTAAAGTATTGCTATTTTCTCCTTCGGGAAAATCAGAGTATGTCCATATGTTGGACGAAGCTGACACCGCGTTTTTTTCTACTGGACCAGTATACGTGCTTTCAAGGCCGGTCATTAGATTATTATTGATCGCATAATTACTCTCTTTCATTCTGGCTCTGCCTATCGTAGTATTGTTTATAAACGTGATTGACCCGTCCCACGCTCCCCGGGTCTCCATTGTCCAGCCATAATCCCTCATGGACTGATCCATAATGTTATTTTTTAAAACTATATTTTTAGGAGGAGTTTCAATTCCGCCCCAATGGATAATCTGCCTATCCGAATCCCACATTACATTATTTTCTATTAAAACATTTTCAAAAGGCATATTGGGACCTACAGAAGGATCTCCATAGTTGTACATTTGTATGCAGTCGGGATGATCTCCGCTGCCATCCAAAGGAACTTTTGCTCCATGGATTATATTATCTCTAATCACGCAATCTACGCATCCAGATCCGAGCAAAATACAAGCATCCGATCCGCACTCATGCATATTGTTGCCTCTTATAATCACATTTTTTCCTAATAGAGCTAATCCTATTGAAGCATGGACTCTGCTTATATTATAAATATGGGAATTTTCTACCTTAATATCTGAAATTATATCTGCGGCTAAACTGCGCCCTGAGCTGGATATCCCAACAGTCCAACCTTCTATTTCACACTCATCAAAATAAACATGGCTCCAGCCGGGGATAAAAGCGGCTGTGGCATCCTGCGTTCGCCCCGACCCGTCAAAATGACATCTGTTAAAAGTAAGATATCCGGGCCCATATAAAGCTACCGTATCAGCTCCCAAAGCCCAGATCCCTGTATTAGTAACCTTCCTAGCGCCGGTATTAAGACTTACCGTGTTTGATTTTATAGTCAAATCTTCAAATTTTAAATAAAAGTTGGCGTTTGCGTATGCTCCGCCCAAGCTAATCCCATCTTCAAATATCACCTTCTCGCGATTTATGCCCCGCAGAGTCACCCAGTCATTAAAGCCCGTTGTCCATCTTATGCTCAAATGAGGATATTTCCCTTCGTTTAAAACAATAATGTCTCCCCCTTTCGCTTTAGACAAAGCATGAGACACTGTCTTAAACGGGGCATTCGCATCTCCTGTATTTGAGTCCAAACCTGAAACAGGATCTACATAATATCCGCCCGAAGCAATATTGCATTTTCCCGAAATGCAAGAATATCCGGAAGAACAAGATCCGCAAGACAATATTCCTCCGCATCCATCAGAATGGCTGCCGCAGCTATATGCTAAACTCGCACAAGTCAAAGGCTGGCAAGCTTTTTCGTTTATTAAAATCTCTACCGTTTCAGAATCCGAAATCCTTCCGTCCGAAACCGTAAAAATTATTTCATAACTCCCTTTTTTAGGCGAAGTCCAGGAAAAACTTCTGCCGGAAAAGGATGATCCTAAAGGCAATCCCGAGGCAGAGTACGACAAAGCGTCTCCGTCAGGATCTGATGCTGAAACAGAGAAAGAAAGGACTGATCCCTCGTAAACAGTTTTGTTTCCTATAGCGCTAAGAATAGGGGCTCTGTTAACAGAAGCTATTGCATTTGAAACTGTTATAAATATTTTCTCTTCATCCGAAATCCTTCCGTCTGAAGCTTTAAATGTTATAGAATAAGCTCCAGCCTGTTGGTAGTTAGGAGTCCATGAGAAATTCCCGTTTTCAAATACAGCTCCTAAAGGCAATCCCGAGGCAGAGTACGACAAAGCGTCTCCGTCAGGATCTGATGCTGAAACAGAGAAAGAAAGGACTGATCCCTCGTAAACAGTTTTGTTTCCTATAAACCTTAAGATTGGCGGATTATTATAAGAACTGGAGCAACCAGAGGTAATAAAGCTTAAGCAGTCTTTAGAGCAAGACAGATTCCCCCTTGAAAATCCCAGGGATTGGCAGGTTTTAGAATTCAGGTTGCCTGCGTCACAAACCTCGGATCCTTGGATTATTCCGTCTCCGCAGAGCGATGATGCCAAAAGCATACTGTTTAATTTTGTTATTGTGGAGGGGCCTACATATCCTGTTCCTTTTGCAAGATTATAGGGCGTGAGAATTTCCGCCCTGTATTTTTCCTGAAATTTTTCCACTGCATAGAAAGTTTTTACTCCATAAAAGTTTGATTCCTGCCCGGGAGATCCGGGGCCTGTCACTGAAACCCTCGTTTCAGAATCCCTGTTCAGGAGTATTTGAAGATACTTTACGTCTTCTCCTGTCATATTCAACTTGAGATTCCGAGTAAAAGAAAAGCCGGATGGAATTTCCCTCAAAATGCTTAACTCGCTTTGCAATCTTTTTATTTCTTCTAAAAGCTGATTTATCTGATTTCTTATATCTTCTGCCGTAGCGCTAAAAGAAAAAACCGGCAGAAAAAGAAAAACAATAGAAAAAAACAGGATTTTTGATTTATTGCTCATAAATCCATTATATCTTCATTAAAAAAATCCAAGAAGTGGAAAACTAGGATTGTTCCAAAATCGCCTTTTTTATTTCCGTTATTACTTTCGGGTTTTCTTTGAGATAATTTTTTGCCCCTTCCATTCCTTGGCCTAATTTTGTTTCTCCGAACTGAAACCAGCTGCCTGATTTTTTGATTACTTCCTGCCTTATCCCAGTGTTCAAGAGATCTGCTGCATATGAAATCCCTTCGTTATAGTAAATATCAAATTCTGTTGTTTTGAACGGAGGCGCCACTTTATTTTTAATTACCTTAGCCCTCACTCTGTTCCCCACTATAATTTCCCCTTGTTTTATCTGGGCAGCCCTTCTTACCTCAAGCCGAACCGAAGAATAAAACTTTAAAGCCATCCCCCCGGGAGTTGTCTCCGGGTTCCCGAATAATACGCCTATTTTCATTCTTGTTTGATTCAAAAACAAAACGATAGTTTTAGTCTTTGAAACAATTCCGGCAAGCTTTCTTAGGGCAGAAGACATGAGTCTTGCTTGGAGTCCGATTTGGAAGTCTCCTATTTCCCCCGCTATTTCCGCCTTGGGAGTTAAGGCTGCGACCGAATCCACGACGATTACGTCTACTTCCCCCGAACTAACAAGAGTCTCCACTATCTGAAGGGCCTGTTCTCCTGAATCAGGCTGGGAAATTAAGAGCTCTGAAATATTGACCCCTATTCTTTTCGCATAATCAGGATCAAGAGCGTGCTCGGCGTCTATGAAAGCCGCCACCCCTCCCATTTTTTGAGTCTGACTGCATAAGTGCAGGGCAATCGTCGTCTTTCCGGAGCTTTCAGGTCCAAATACCTCTATTACTCTGCCTCTGGGAAACCCTCCCACACCCAGTATTTGATCCAAGGAAATAGAACCTGTAGATATGGATTCCACATCCATGGCTTTTGCGTCTCCCAAATTCATTATCGCGCCCTCTCCGAAACGCTGTTTTATTTCCTCTAACGCTTCTTGCAAATTTTCCCTGCTATTTTTAGTTTCTTCTTTTTTATTCATAATTTTAAAAATTAGAAATTAGAAATTTTTTAGACTTTCTCCCATCCGTCTTCCGTTGTTCTGGGAGATTCTTGTTCTTTTGAATAATTCATTGTTTCGGCTTCAACTTCTCCATAAACTTCTCTGGGCTTAGCTCCTTCGCCAGAACCCACGACGCCCCTTTCTTCAAGCATATCTATCAGGCGGGCGGCTCTGGCGTATCCTACCCTCAATCTCCTTTGGAGCAAGGAGGCGGAGGCTTTTTTGGATTCTATCACAAGCTTCTTGGCTTCTTCGTAAAGAGTATCCTCTCCGGAAGAATCTTCTCCGTAAAAACTTGCTGGATCAGGAGACTCTGTCTTATTAAGCTCCTCAATAAGGCCTTCGTCCATTTCAAAACCCAAACTTTCAGATTGATCCTCTATATGCTTTACTATTCTTCTCATTTCCTTGTCAGAGACATAAGCGCCTTGAATTCTTTTCGGTTTGGGAGTCTGTGCTGAAACGTAAAGCATATCTCCTGCGCCCAGAAGTTTTTCGGCGCCCGAAGTATCTATAATCGTTCTTGAGTCAATTTGAGAAGCTACTTGGAAAGTTATCCTGGAAGTTATATTTGCTTTTATAAGACCGGTTATGACTTCTACGGACGGCCTTTGAGTGGCGACAACCAAATGTATCCCCACGGCCCTTGCCATTTGAGCCAGTCTTACTATCCCCGCTTCAATATCCCTGCCTCTTGCCATCATAAGATCTGCAAGCTCATCAATTATAACAACTATGAAAGGAAGAGGATCGGACCCCTGGCCCAAGGCCTTTTCGTTGAAAGATCCTATATCTCTTGATTTCCCGTGAGCCAAAACATCAAACCTTCTTTCCATTTCCATAGTAAGCCATTTTAATGCGTTGACGGTCTGGTTTGCATTGTATATAACAGGGCAGAGAAGATGCGGAAGATTGTTATAAACAGGAAATTCAACTCTTTTAGGATCAACCATTATAATCCTTAGGGTTTCAGGCCCGGCTGATTTTGTCGCAGTACTCGGCTGATAAAGAAGACTGGCGATTAAAGAATTCAAAAATATAGTTTTTCCTGTTCCCGTAGCTCCGGCTACAAGAAGATGCGGACACTTGGCAAGATCTGCGTACATAGGATTCCCGGCCACATCTCTTCCTAGCGCCAGAGAAAGATTCATATACGATTTTTGAAACCCATCGTTTTCAATCAAATTCCTTAGTCTCACTTCTGCTCTTCCCTTGTTTGGAACCTCTATTCCCACCAAAGACCTTCCGGGTATCGGAGCTTCTATTCTAATAGGATGGGCAGCCAAAGACAAAGCCAGATCGTTTGAAAGCCCGGTTATCTTAGAGAGCTTTATGCCTTCTGCCGGCTTTAAGGTGTATTGGGTTACTGTCGGCCCTACGTTCACTTCAGACATCGCAACTTCTATCCCGAAATTCTGGAAGGTTCTTTTAATAACCGCTGAACTCAAATTAGTGTCTCCTGAATTAGGCTGGCCTTTTTCCAAAGATAACAAATCAAGGGGGGGCGGATTATATGCAAATATTTTTCCCTGTTTTAAAAAATCTTTTTCCGGCTTTTCTTCTCTGGGCCTTTCCTCCCTTTTTAAATCTTCTGTATGAGGAACAGATTCAACCTTAAATCTGGGAGCAAAAATCTTCTTTATAATAGAAGGCTTTTCCGGCTCTTCTTCTAAATCGTCCTCTTTCTTATCTTCTTTGGTTTTTCTTTTCGGAACCAGATATATCCAGAAAATAACAGCCCCTATCAGGACAATGGCCGAGAGAATTATTTCGGCCGCCCAAAATCCGAAAAAAGAAAGAAATGGCCAACTTATCAAATATCCTATCCATCCTCCTTTCATAGTCTTAACGTCAAAACTCCCCAAGATTCCGGTAAGCCCTAGAAAGACTGTGAAAGAAGCTATGACAGACGGCCAAAAAAGCTTCTGGGTTTTTTCCGTTAATCCCTCTTTCCTCTCTCTGGGAACCACCAAGACAAGCCCGGCGAGAAAAAGAATGGCCGGCGTTATAAAAACAGTGCTTCCCGCCAAAAATAAAGCAGACTTCATAAATAATCTGCCTGCCTCCCCTGATTTTCCGAAAAAGGCGAGAACAATCAAAACAGACGCTAGTATTAATCCTATCCCGCAAATAATTTGCTTTACCTCCGAAGGGATTAATGGCTTCCTATCCTCTTTTTTCTTTTTCCTGCCCATATAGATATTATAGCAGAATTAAAAAAAGCCCGCCAATTGCGGGTCTTTTTTATTTCTTGAATCCGGTTCCTGCGGGTATAAGCTTTCCTATTATCACGTTTTCTTTCAATCCCCTTAACTTATCTTCTTTCCCCTCTAAGGAGGCTTTTATTAAAACACGAGATGTTTCCTGGAAAGATGCTGATGAAAGGAATGAGTCGGTGGTAAGAGCCACTCTAGATATTCCCAAAAGCATATTTTGATACTTTATCGGCATCTTCTTGGCCTTTTCAAGAATTTCATTTTCTTCAAGGACCTTGGGCAGTTCCATCACTTCTCCTGCTAAATAAGAGGAGTTTCCCGAATCTTTTATTTTCACCCTTGAGAACATCTGTTTGATTATAATCTCTATGTGCTTGTCATGAATGACAGCTCCCTGGGAAACATAAATCTTCTGGATTTCTTTAGCTACATATTTCTGAACATCTTCCTTGCCTTTTATCTTAAACAAATCCTTCAAGTCTATGCTTCCTTCGCAAAACTGCTGGCCCTTTTTGACTTCGTCGCCCTCTTTTACAAAAATACCGGTTTTTTCAGGAATCTTATATTCTGCCACCTCATCTTTTTTCTTAGGATCTTTGACTTTTATCCTGATTACTTTTTCGGGCGTGATTTCAATCACCTTTCCGTCCACTTTGGATATTTCGGCTTTTCCTCCCGGAGTTCTGGCTTCAAAAATCTCCTGGACCCTCGGAAGGCCGAAGGTAATGTCGGATCCTCCTGCAACTCCTCCTGTATGGAAGGTTCTCATTGTAAGCTGGGTTCCGGGCTCTCCTATCGCCTGGGCGGCTATGACTCCGACAGCCTCTCCCATCTCCACCAGTTTGTTGCTTCCCAAATCCCAGCCATAGCATTTCCGGCAAATTCCTCTCTTGGATTTGCATGAGATAGGAGATCTCACGATAATTTCTTCTATTTTATGTTCTATTATTTCGTCCGCCTTGTCCCAATCTATTATTTCTCCTTTCTTTACTATAGTTTTGCCTTTGGATTTTATGTCATAAAGAGAAATTCTTCCTGCTATCTTATAAGAGAAATCCTGCCCGAGCTCGTCGGCTTCAGATCTTAAGATTTTAAAACCTTCTTTGTCTCCGCAATCCTCTTCCATCACAATGACTTCGTGGGCTACATCAACAAGTCTTCTCGTAAGATATCCTGCCGTAGATGTTCTTAGAGCCGTATCTGCGGTTCCCTTTCTTGCTCCATGGGTTGAGATAAAGAATTCCAAAACGTCAAACCCTTCTTTGAACGAGCTTCTCACAGGAAGCTCTATGATCTGGCCTGCAGGGTTTATAACTAACCCTTTCATTCCAGCCATCTGGACCGGCTGGCTCCATGACCCTCTTGCTCCTGAATCTATAATTGTGTAAATAGATCCTTTTTTTGATAAAGTCTCAGGAACCAGCTTTTCTATTTCGGACTTGACTCTTGTCCAAACTTCTATAACTTTGGAGCTTTTCTCCTCTCTTGAAAGAAGGCCTTTTTTAAAGTGGCTTTCTATCATTTCAATTTCTTTCTGGGCCTTTTCTAATATCTCTTCTTTTTGCGGAGGAACTATCAAATCATCCATTCCCCAAGAAACTCCGGAAATAGTTGCGTATTCAAACCCAAGATTTTTTACTTTGTCTAGAGTCTGCTCAACTATTTCTGAAGGATATTTAAGAATTATGCCCGACATTATCTTTTCAAGTTTTTTTGACTTCATCAGATCGTTCACAAAAGGATAGTCTTCAGGGAGAGCTTCGTTAAATATGATCCTGCCTACAGAAGTTTCAACCATCCCTTCTTTCATTCTCACTTTTATTTTGGCTCTTAAATCCACGGCTTCGGCGTCGCGGGCGATCAGGGCCTCTTCTTCCCCGGAGAAGACCTTATTTTCCCCTTTGGCCCCTTCTTCTATTCTAGTAAGCCAATAGCATCCTAAAATAATATCCTGGGTTGGAGAAACTATGGGCATGCCCGTGGCGGGCTTAAGCAGATTCCTTGAAGAAAGCATTATTTCTCTTGCTTCTTTTTGGGCTTCTTCTGAAAGAGGCACGTGAACTGCCATTTGGTCTCCGTCAAAATCCGCATTGAATGCCTTGCAGACCAAAGGATGGACTTTGATTGATTCTCCCTCTATCAAAACTGGCTGGAATGCCTGTATACCGAGCCGGTGCAAAGTAGGAGCCCTGTTCAAGAGGACTACTTTTCCTTTTACCACCTCTTCTAATATGGCCCAAACCTCGTCTATTCCTTGATCTATAAGTTTGGAAGCGCCCCTTACATTGTATGCAAGTTCTTTTTCAAGTATCTGCTGTATAACAAAGGGTTTAAAAAGCTCCAGGGCCATTTTCTTGGGAAGCCCTGTCTGATGAAGCTGAAGCTTGGGACCGACAACAATGACCGACCTTCCCGAATAATCCACTCTTTTTCCGAGAAGATTTTGGCGGAATCTGCCCTGTTTTCCCTTAAGCATATCTGCCAAAGACTTAAGCAGCCTTCTGCCTCCGGTAGTTGCTGTCGTCAAAATCCCCTTTCTCATACTGTTGTCTATCAAAGCATCTACTGCTTCCTGAAGCATTCTTTTTTCGTTTCTTACAATAACCTCTGGAGCTGAAATTTCAAGCAGGTATTTTAATCTGTTGTTTCTATTTATGACTCTCCTGTAAAGATCATTCAAATCAGAGGATGCGTATCTTCCTCCGTCCAGCTGAACCATAGGCCTCAAATCAGGTGGGAGTACCGGAATCTTCGTCATAAACATCCACTCCGGCCTTATTCCAGCTTTATGCATTGACTGCAAGAATCTTAATCTCCTGAAAGATTTTCTTCTTTCAAGGACATTTTCTTCCTCTTTCTTTCCCTTGAGATTTTCAAGCTCTTTTTTAAGATCTACTTTTTCAAATATTTTTCTTAACGTTTCGGCTCCCGTTCCAGCTTCAAAGATATCGCCATACTTCAAAGAATAATCGTAATATTCCACTTCAGAAAGTATCTTCAATAGTTTTATGCTTTCTATTTCCTCTTTTGCCTTGCTCTTTGCCTCTTTCAGCTCCTCAATCGCTTCTTTCAACTTTTCATCTTTGAGCTCCGATCCCCTTGCTTTCTTTTTCATATTGAACTCTTTTTCTATCTCTTCAAGAGTTCTTTTTTTTGCTTCTTCGTCAATCTTCGTTATTATGTAAGCGGCAAAATAAATAACCTTTTCAAGCTGTTGCATAGGAATATCCAAAACCATTCCTATTCTGGAAGGAACCCCCCTTAGAAACCATATATGCGAAACAGGGCACGCCAATCCTATGTGCCCCATTCTCTCTCTTCTTACAGAAGACTTAGTTACCTCCACTCCGCATCTATCGCAAATTATACCTTTATAGCGGATTCTTCTGTATTTTCCGCAATAGCATTCGTAGTCTTTTTCCGGACCAAAAATTCTTTCGCAAAAAAGCCCATCCTTTTCGGCTTTTTGAGTCCTGTAATTGATTGTTTCTGGCTTTGTCACTTCCCCATAAGACCAAGAAAGTATGTCTTCCGGAGAAGCGATTTTTATCCTAATTGCTTCAAGATCTGTTACTCTCATATTTTTTTAATCTTCCTGGTCCTTAGCTCTCCCGTCTTTCTCTTTCACTTCAATGCTAAGCCCTAAAGATTTTAATTCTGAAACTAAAAGATTAAATGATGCAGGAACATTGGGAGTCTTGATCGGCTCACCTCTTAATATAGCTTCGTAAGTAGAAGCTCTGCCCATGACGTCGTCGGATTTTATCGTAAGCATTTCTTGCAAAATATGGGCTGCTCCATATCCTTCTAAGGCCCACACTTCCATCTCTCCGAACCTTTGGCCTCCGAATTGCGCTTTCCCTCCCAATGGCTGTTGGGTAATCAAAGAATAAGGGCCTATGGATCTCATATGGATTTTGTCTTCAACCATATGGATAAGCTTTATCATATACATATATCCCACTGTAATTCTTCCTGGAAAAGGAAGGCCCGTTCTGCCGTCATAGAGCGTAAGTTTGCCGTCTTCGGGAAAACCGGCTTCCTTAAGCTCCTTTTTGATATCTTCCTCCGAAGCTCCCGACATAGGCGGAGTTACAGCTATATAGTTCAGCTTATTGGCTGCAAGTCCTAAATGAGTTTCAAGTATCTGGCCTATGTTCATTCTGGAAGCAACTCCTAGAGGGTTAAGAATAACATCTACGGGAGTTCCGTCTTCAAGAAAAGGCATTTCCTCTTCAGGCACTACTCTTGATATTACTCCTTTGTTTCCGTGCCTTCCGGCAAGCTTGTCTCCTGCTTTTATTTTCCTCATCACCGCGATTTCAACTTCTATCCTTTTTATTATTCCAGGCTCAAGCTTGTACCCCTCGTCTCTTGAAAATATTTTAACTCCAATAACTCTTCCTCTTTTTCCATGCTCCATAACCAAAGAGCTGTCTTTTACATCTCTGGCTTTTTCTCCAAATATGGCTCTCAAGAGTCTTTCTTCTGCCGTAAGGCCAGACTCTCCTTTTGGAGATATTTTTCCAACCAGTATGTCATTTGGTCCAACTTCAGCTCCTATCCTTACCACCCCTTCTTCGTCAAGATCCTTCAACTTTTCTTCTGAAACATTGGGAATATCACAAGTAGTGACTTCAGGACCAAGCTTCGTTTCTCTCACGTCAGAAGTAAAGTTTTCAATGTGTATTGAAGAATAATAATCCTCCTTGACCAATCTTTCGGATAATATTATGGCATCCTCAAAATTAGCTCCCTGCCATGGCAGAAAAGCCACCAGCACGTTATGGCCCAAGGCAAGCTTTCCTCCGGATATAGCCCCTCCGTCAGCCAGTGCTTCTCCTTTTTTAACTTGCTGGCCCTTTTTGATAATTGGCCTCTGGTGGAAGCAGGTATATTGATTCGTTCTTATAAACGTCCTTAAATCATATCTTTTTGTTCCTTTTTCTCCTTTTACCGTTATATGTTCTCCGTCAGCTTCTGTCACTTTCCCGGCTTCTTCGGATAACACTTCTTGGCCTGAATCCCTGGCTACCCTTTCCTCAACGCCTGAACATACATAAGGAGCGTCAGGCCTCACAAGGGGAACCGCCTGCCTCTGCATATTGGAGCCCATTAAGGCTCTATTTGCATCATCGTTTTGCAAAAAAGGTATTAAAGAAGTAGCAATTGATATGCATTGCTCGGCCGCGACATCCATATAGTCTATTTTATCCCTATCAATAAGCCCTGGCTCTGACTTGATCCTCGCTTCCACTTTATCGGGGATAATCTTCCCTTTTTCGTCAACAGGAACTCCTCCATGAGCTATATTGTGCCTTTCTTCTTCAAAAGCATTAAGGTAATGTATTTCGGATGTTACTTTTCCTTTTTCAACTTTAAAATAGGGGGTTTCTAAAAACCCGAATTCATTGACACGCGCAAATCCCGCTAAATGGTTTACTAGCCCGATATTCGCTCCTTCAGGAGTCTGTATGGGGCAGACTCTTCCGTAGTGGGAAGGCTGGACATCTCTCACCTCAAATCCGGCTCTTTCTCTGGTAAGTCCTCCCGGCCCCGTAGCCGAGAGCCTTCTTTTGTGCTCAAGCTCCGCCAAAGGATTTTCATTATCCATAAATTGGCAAAGCTGTGAAGAAGTAAAAAACTCTTTTACGACAGCCATAACGGGCCTTGGATTCACTATCTGGCTTGGAGTGGCTGTAGCCAAATCCAAAGTAGACATCCTGTCTTTTATTATCCTTTCCATTCTCATAAGACCCACCCTCATTCTTCCTTGTATTATTTCTGCTATTGTTTTTACTCTTCTGTTGCCCAAGTGGTCTATTTCATCAGGCCTGGCCGAAGGATCATTATTCAATCTTATAATCTCTTTCATTACTTCTATTATGTCCTCTGGTTTCAACACTCTGTCTTTAGGAGTTATTTCCTTTTCCTCCGCAGGTTTCAAAGCAGGAAGTCTCTGCCACATTCTCCATCTTCCAACTCTGGAAAGATCATATCTTTCAAAGTTAAAAAAGGTGTTTTCAATAAGCTCTTTTGCCGTATCGGGCGTAACAAGATCGCCCGGCCTCATTCTTTTATAAATTTCAACCAGAGCTTCCGGCTGGTGTTTTGCAGGATCTTTTTTAAGCGTTTCTTCTATGTATTTAATATCGGGGTCCGTATCAACAGAAGCAAAGATTTCCTTGATCTGATTTTCGTCAAGGCCGGAAAGAGCTTTTAAAAGGGTTGTTGAAGCAACCTTTCTTTTTCTGTCTATTTTGACTCCGATAAATCCTGATTGGTCGGTTTCAAATTCAAGCCAAGCTCCCCTGTTAGGAATTATTTTTGCCCCAAAGCAGTTCCTCATTCTTGAATTCTGAAGGCTAAAAAAGGTTCCAGGGGATCTTATAAGCTGGGAAATTGTCACTCTCTCCACTCCGTTGACAATAAAAGTGCCCCTTTCTGTCATTATCGGAAAATCTGCAAGATAGATTTCCTGCTCTTTTATTTCTTTGGTTTTGATGTTAACCAGCTTCGCCTTTACTCTCAAAGAAGCTTCGTAAGAATCATTGTTTTTCTTAGCATCAAGATCCGTCTTGTATTTGGATTCGTCAAGTCTATAATCTGTAAACCACAATTCAAGCTCATCTCCAGTATAATTTTTAATGGGAAAGATTTCCTGAAAAAGTTCTTTCAGGCCTTGCTTCCAAAACGAATCCCAGCTTTCTTTTTGAAGAGAAAGCAGGTAAGGAAGCTTGAGCGAATTTTTTGTCTTTGAAAAATTCTTTTCTTTTAACATAAGCATTATTTATAAAGTAAAAGAGACCCTAAAAAAAGGGTTGGCGTATTTAAAATAAAGCTAACGATTAAATTTATGCAAAAAAATATGCAAAAGAGATCGGCTCTCTTTTTGATTATCGCTGCTGGGAACTATTGTAATCTATCAAAGGGCGAAAGTCAAGAGCTCTCTTCCGGAACATCCTCTTCTTCAAGTCCGCTCAAAGCTTTCTTGCCATGTTCCATATTATCCAGGACTTTCGTGGCAATGTCATTTCCGGGATTAAGCTCCAATATTTTTCTAAAAACAGCTATCGCAACATCTTTATTATTCAGTTCATAATAGCATATTCCAAGGAAATACAGAGCATTTGAATAAGCAGGCCTTAACACAACCGCTCTTTCTAATTCTTTTTTGGCTCTTTCGTAGTCCTTTTTCTGGTAATAAACAAGTCCGAGCTGGTAAGCGAGAACGGGATCGTTCGGATCAGATCCTCCGGCTTTTTCCAAAGAGGATATCATTTCGGCTGTTCTCCCCTGCTCCGAAAAAATCCTAGCCATCTGGAAATGGGCTTGGGCATAATCAAGTTTCAACTCTATTGATTTTTCAAAATACATCATAGCTTCCGCCAAAAGCTTTTCTTTATTATCTTTAACCAGTCCGGCCTCTTTCAGCAAAGAGATTCCGGCTTGTGATGGATAGTAAGGATTAACAGGATCAAGCTCTATAGCTTTTTTATAAGAATCTTCCGCCCATTGCCTAGTGTCCGGAACAACTCCTATAAGACTCTGGTAGGCGAACCCTCTGGCAGACCAATTCGCAGGATTATTAGGATTGGCATCCGTCGCAGATTTTGCCGAATTGACTGTTTTATTGACGTAAATTTGAATTTTCTTGGCCTTCTCGTCCTGAGAAATACCCGACTGGACGGTTTCGGTTATCCCTTTAAGATAAGCTTGGGAAAGTTCCCTCAAATAAATATCTGTCTGGGGGCTGATGGAAGCCGCCCTTTCTATGTTTTTGATAGCATTTTCTGTTTTCCCCTCCTGCCACTCTTTCATTCCATTAAAATAGCTGGCAGAAGAAGCGTATCTCTGGCCTTCCAAAACAAGTATCCCCAGGCCAAAAACAAAGATGACTGTCACAAGAAAAGTAAAAATCAAAGTTGAAAGAGAGGAGGATTTCAAAACAAATTCTTTTTTATTCTGCCAGACAAATCCCGCCAAAATAGCAGCCAGAAAGAAAAATAAGAATTCTAGCACGGTGGCAGAATTGAAAAGAAAAAATCCTGCAGACAAAGCCAAAAAGGATAATGCGGCTGCTGATCCCGAAAAAGATCCTTCGTCCCTATTTTTTATAATAAGAAGTATTCCTGCATAAGCAAAGAAAACGATAAAGACAAGAAAAGCCAAAGCTCCGGTTATTCCGACTGTAGTAAGCACGGTTAAGAATTTGGATCCTGACCATTCAAAACTGTAATCCCATAAAGATCCTTGGTTAAATCCCGCATCCCTATATTTGGAAAAAGCGTAAGTGAATGTTCCAGGCCCTGTTCCAAAAACAGGGTTGGATTTTAATGTCTCTCTTGCTATTTCAATGCTCGGACCTTGTTTCAAGAAAAATTCTGCTGGCCTTAACGGAATACCGGGAATTGAAAATTTGAAAAAAGCGAAAAGAAGAGAAACCGCCAGCAGAGTCATCGGAAGAACAGCCCATCTGCTGTCAAAGATATCCCTTCTTTGGACCGCAAAAGCAAAAACCAAAGCGCACCCTCCTGCGACAAGCCACCAGATTGCAGGAAAGTTGAGAATCAATATAGAAACAAAGGAGGCCGCCGCGGTTAGTCCGGCCAGAATCATGTATTTTTTCTTTGAAAGCGTTAACAAAACTATTGAAATAGGAAGCATAGCGGAAGCGAATACCCCTGCCGCCAAAGGCCCTCCTACAGTATTAAAAGAAATTGATTTAGTGAACCCGATCGGGATTAGAAACATTCCCAAAAGCTGGAGAATGAGATAAACAAAAGCAACAGAAGAAGAAATCATCAAAGCATAAATAAGGTTGTGAAGCTCTTTTTTCTCAAAAACATTCATTATCAAAACAAAAAGCAAGAACAGGAAAATTATATTTACCAAACTTTCTGCTGTGACCAATGGCCAGCCCCAAAAGCTCCCGAACCTCCACCGGGAGAAAATAGAAGAAGCTCCGTAAACCACCATAAGAAGGGCTGGAGGGATATAGGCAATAGTCAGATTAATCCTCGCTCTTCCTGAAACAAGTATCTTAAAAAGCCAGGAAAAGAAAGATATCAGCACAAGAACTATCAAGAGAGCTTGCTTATTGAATTCAAGGATATTTGCTGTCCACGGAAGGAAAAGAATAGGGAGCAGAAAAACCAAAAGATAAATGCTTATCTTTGATATTCTTTCTGCAGAATCAGCCAATGACGAACTGTCGGTTTTGATTACATTTGTCTTCTTCATTTTCTTATTTTAACCTCGTTAACTGATTAAATCAATTATTAATAAAAATTAAGATTTTTTCTTCTTAAAACAAACTTTTTATCCTGTTTATTGCTTCTTGAATGGCATCCAGTATTGAAGCGTAGCTAGATAATTCTGTTTGATTTTGATTATTCGGATTAATTATTGCTAGCCCTGCCGGCTTTTGAAAGTCGTATATCGCCCGTATCTCCGCCTCGCTTAACGCTCTATTATATAGCATTACATCGTCTATCCTACCTGGAAAATCATAGGTATTAGAGGTCGCCCACGCCCTTCCAATGTAAAAATCCTGATTTACAGAATCTGTGTATGAGTTTGCGTTAGAATTAGACTGCCTGATTCCATTTACATATAAATAATCTGTCCCGCTATCTCTTACAGCAACATAGTGATACCAAACTCCTCTTGTGAGCGCGTTATTAGAAGTGACGCTTCCAAAAGAAAGCTTATTATCATAACTTCTCCAACTTCCGCTTATTCCGCTCACATTCTTTACTGCTTTCCCCCAAATTGCGCCTGTTAATGCTCCATCTGCATTAAATCTTACCCATGCAGAGACAGTAAAAGAATTATCACTTTTAATTGTGTTTTCTATGCTTGGTGCGTGACCGCAATTAACATAACTCACGCCATTTCCACCAGGTAAGCTTAGGACACTTCCCTTCTCTGAATCACTGGCAAAACTGCCACTTCCTATAAGAGTTCCGCTATTCGCTTCCGTTTCATCGTTAGCATTGCCTTCAAACTTCCAATAGGAAATATAGTCTGCTGGCAATCCTACTGGATTGCAGGCTATATCTGAAAAGCAGTTTGAGTCATCGCAGTCTATTATCCCATCACAGTCATTGTCTAAAGAATCGTTGCAAACTTCTGCTGAAGATTGGATGTTTTGAATACAGGATCCCCAAAAACCATAAGACTGGCACGTTTTAGTTCCCGCATTGCATACCCCCTGCAAACCCATAGAACAAGATTGAGTCTGCCCTAGGGTGCATTCTGTTCTCGCGCTTGCATAAGGAGATTCATAAGCCCCTATGTCGGGAGCATTTCCTTGGGGAATTGGATTGCCTTCTATATCTTGGATTAAACCCAAATTTATTCCTGCATCTACAGCCCAGCTTGAAGATTGAAGATGAAAATCCTTACCGGAAAGATTTACAAAATTTAAATTTGCAGAATCTGTAAAGTTATTGGATGCGACCCCTTGAGTTCCGCTGATTTGAGTTACTGCAGACGCTATATTATTTTTAATATCTAAATTAATAGGACCGCTCACTTTAATTATAGAATTTACGCAGGTATTATTATAAATTTTATGGTTTGTCGCGATGCTATTTGCTAAAATACAAATATCCGAACTAGTGAAATTTTGATAATCTACATCCCAAACTATATTGTGATGGACATTCATATTAGAACAACTATTATCAAAATAAATGCCTATTGATCTTAAATTATGCATCTTGTTGTAGGCAATTGTTGTCCCGGCTCCATCGGTGGCTATTGCATAAGTAGCTCCCAGATCTGTTAACCTGCTAGTCCATCTATTGTAAGCCAAATCATTGTAAGTAATAGTTGCATTTTGAGCTTGGGTATGTTCTATAAGATCGCGCCCGGCATATCGCAGAGTGTTTCCGGTCACAATATTATTTACTGTTTTTTGCAGCCCCATACAGATGTTGGCAGCTTGTGTATCCATATAATTACAGTAAGTTATTGTGGATCCCGACACAGTGTTATTATTCCCAATCAAAGAAACTCCGTTGCCTGCGCTATGATATAGGGTGCTATCGCGCAGTTCGTTATAACTTCCATCCAAAATTATACCTGTGTCTCTAGTGCCCTTTTGCCCCTCTCCCATGTCTCCTTGATCTATTACGGTATAATGGGATAGGTATTTAGCATTAATACGGTTGATAAGGATATGAGTAGAGTTCTGATTTGTAGTGATGTTCCCTGCAAACATATCCAGGTCTTCAATATTAATATATGACAATCCATCTAAAATAAATGCTTTTTGCCGCCTCCTTGCCTGAACTGTATGGTTGGCAGGATTATCTCCTGCGGGAGTCCAGAGATATAGCGTAGAGGTGCTGCTATCGTAATACCATTCTTTTGAACGATCCAAAGCATTATAGACACCTGAAATAAAGTAAATAGAGTATTCATTTGCATTGCCCCTGCCTGCTCCAGAAGAGTCTACAGTAGCCGTTAAAGTCCCGTAGCTTTCGTATGGAGTAGAAGATGTTATTAATCCCGATAAGGCATGGTATCTTTGGTCCCAAGTAGCATGAACTGTTCCTCCAACCCAATAGTTCGCAGGAAAAGCGTTTAATGCCCCGTCTCTAAGACTTAAAGTAGTACTGGTATAACTACAATCTGTTCCGCTTCCCGTTGCAAAACTTCCATGAGCCACCGTTGAGCCTTCCATTACTTCTTCAACGTTCGGCCATCTAGCTTCTATCATTACAGCATTGTCAACAAAGATCTGGTTTTTGCCTCTGCCAAGATCCCAATCCATAGTAGTCTTGTAGATAGATCCTTGATGTTGGGTCCAGGGTCCTGCAAGAATATCGGCTCCCGAAATGGTAGCTCTCTCTCCAGGATAAGATTTGAAGGTAATGGGAGCTGTGGAGTTGCCGGAGTGGGCAGGAGTGACTGTTTCCCTGTAGGTGCCTTGCCGGAGATAGCAGGTTCTTCCTGGCATTGCTATATCTGCGCATTTTTGAATCGTCTTAAATGGTTGGGCAAGAGTGCCAGGATTGCTGTCATCTCCAGAGGGTGAGACATAGTAATCATTTTCTCCGGAGACAGGACAGCTTCCGCAGTCTTGAGAGCACATAGAGCAGGTCTCTGTTCCATTGCAGGTTCCATCCCCGCAGGAAGGAGAAGGAGTATTTTGGACGCACACGTTGCTCGTACAGGCATATCCTGTTCCGCAGCTCCCGCAATTCAAGCTTCCCCCGCATCCATCGGATACTGTTCCGCAGTTCTTGCCCAATCCAAGGCAGGTGGCAGGAGTACAGGCAGAAGGAACATCAGCTACGGTAATGGTAATTGTTTCTGAATCCAGAAGCTCTCCATCAGAAACGGTAAAGGTTATGGTGTATGTTCCTGCCTGGGCAGAGCTTGGAGTCCAAGAAAATATCCTGTTGGAAAAGGTTGATCCTTGAGGCCTGTTCTGGGCAGAGTAAGTAAGAGAAGGGCTGTCAATGTCAGAGGCCTGGACTGTAAAAGATATTTGCTGGCCTTCTGATCCCTGCTTTGCGCCCACAGCAGAAAGAACGGGAGCATCGTTAACTTCTCCTACTGTTATGGTTATGGTTGCAGTATTAGAATCTAAGATGCCATCTTTTGCCTTGAAGGTAAAACTGTCTTGTCCTGAGTAATTGGAGCTGGGAGTGTAAGTGAGATTTGGAGCTGTTCCTGATAATGTTCCATGGGAAGGCTGGGAAAGAATTGTATATGACAAAGAGTCTGAATTCTCATCTGTGGCAGAGAGAACAATATTGAGGGGGGAGTCTTCATCTGTTGTCAAAGACTGGCTCTGGGCGGAAGGAGCTGAATTTGAGATTGAAGAAGAGCTTACTGTAAGGGTGACTGTTTCAGAATCTGCGAGCTTCCCATCAGAGACTGTGAATGTGATGCTGTAAGTCCCTGCTTGAGAAGGAGTCCATCTGAAGTTCCTGTTAGAAAAGGATGCTCCTTGAGGAAGGGGGGAAACTGCATAAGAGAGATTTGTGGTTCCATCGGGGTCTTGGGCTGAAACAGAAAAGCTGATGGTGTTGTTCTTTGAAATTATCTTGTTTCCTATGGGAGTTATTATAGGAGCTCTGTTGGAGGTTGTTGATCCTCCTGCTGTTGTTCTCTGGCAGTTTGAAGTGTTGAATGTCAGGCAGTCAGAAGAGCATGATAATGTTCCCGACTGGTAGCCTCTGCTCTGGCAGGTATTGCTGTTAAGATTTGCCTTGTCGCAGACTTCTCCTTCTTGGATGGCGCTGTCTCCGCAGGTTGGTCCTGGAGAGGAGGATCCTCCTGTTGTTGCTGTTCTTTTCTCTGCTAAGATCTGGTTGAGCTTTGCTATGGTGGCAGGGCCTGCGTATCCTGTGGCTTGAATCTGGTATCCTGCTGTTTCAGATATCTGGCTTCTGTACTTTACCTGGAGTCTTCTTACAGCATCTGTGGTTTTGGCTCCATAGAAGATGGTTTCTTTGGCTGGAGATCCCCAGCCTGAATCTGCTATTCTGGTTTCAGGATCCGAATTCAGGACTATCTGAAGATACTTGATGTTATCTGAAGACATTCCTTCTTTCATCGTTCCTAAAAAGGAGAATCCTGAAGGGATGCCTTGTATTCCTCCCTGGGTTGGGGAGAGATTGGCCAGTATGGCCTGAAGCTGCTGAATAACAGAGACTATCTCCTGGATCTTCTGCTGAAGCTCTGTCCTTGTCATTTGCTGGACTGGCTTTGACATAGAGGGAAGAGATGGGAGTTCTATGTTGCCTAGGTCTTGGGCATTCGCGCCAAATATACAAAAAAGAGCTATTAGGACTAGCGTAAGGATGGTATATTTTGTTTTCATATTTTCTTGTTATATTTCTACAAATAATGCTCTTCGGACTCCTTTGTATTCGCCTACAGATTCTATACAATAATAGTATCCTTGACAGTCATCTGACTCTGGAATTGCCTGGTTGCCAAGGCCGGTGCAGGGAGACTCTCCGAATTGGCATCTATAGACATTAACGCGAGAGCTGATTTCTTCGTTTGAAAAGTGGGGATTGTACACCTCTTCAACATTACTTATATTCTCAAATATATCACTCAAAGCAGTTTCTATTCCAGCGTCAGCGGCGTAAAGAGCCACCACCGAATTCTCCATCCCCCTTATCATCTTAAATTGTTTCGCAAGAATGGCGGAAACTCCTATTATAATAGAGAGGAGGACAACCATTACAATTATAGCAAGATAAAGCGATATTCCTCTGTTGTCTTTAATCATATTTTTATTATACCTTCTGAAAAAGCAAATACAAAGCAAGTTTTCCACTGCAAAGGTTGACACTTTGACTTTAAAAACTATAATGGAAATATATAATCAGGAGAAAAGGTCGCAGAGTTCATTATAAAAGAAGAAAAATATGATGTTATACTTAATCAACCAAGAAGAGGGAGAAATAACAACTCCTGAAACAACCGAAGGAGAGGGAGAAGCCGGAGAAGAAACAACACCCGAAGAACAGCCAACCGAAGAAACAACTGAAGAGACAATGTAAACTAAAACCCCCGGAAAGAACGGGGGTTTTGGTTAAAAAAGAGACGATTTTTTAATTATTATTTTATATATATTCTCCAGAAAATCTCCTCCCGCATATCCGATTATAAAAGCCAGAGAAGGCGTAAGCCCTGCCCCCAAAAAACTTATGCCTGTTTCTTTTATTGCCGATGCAACCAAAAGGCCGATAGATCCTGAAATAAACATCATTCCGATAAAATACTTAATATCAAACTTTGCATTCTTGTAGGCCAGCTGGTTTTTGACAAACCCGATCAGGCCCCTTATAAGCCCGCCCCCGAAACCTGCAATAAGAATATATATGTACATATTAATATACGGTTTTAAATTCTTCGTAATCCCCTTTTGCTTCTTCTTCTATAATATCTACTTTATTTACTTTTGAGAAAATCGTCCCTTTTCTGCACCAGTTCACAATTTTATCAACTTCTTCTTCGTCTCCCTCAAAGACAGCTTCCACTCTGCCGTCTTTAAGATTCTTTACAAACCCCTTAAGAGAGATCCTCCTTGCTCTAAATGTTGTTTCGGCCCTAAAGCCAACCCCCTGCACCCTGCCTGATATGTAAACTCTTGCTCTTTTCCGCATCAAGATAAAAGTGGCGCTATTTTAAATAAAACATACCATAGCAGAAAAGCGATAAAAACTGTTATTGTTATAAAGTCTATTAAAAATCTCATTTCTTTATTTTAACAGATAAATTATTTCAAAAACAGCCCCCGAGACAAAAACAAGCGTTAAAAAATAGAATAAAGGACTAAATTTATTTTTTACGTATCGTTTATAGATAAGCATCAAAATAACGCTTTCAAAACCCAAGGCGACAGCTCCGGTAAAGCTTATAACCTCTATAAATTTACCAAACCCAAAAAAAAGAAGAACCAAAGGAATTAGGCAGGATATGGCCCAAGCCAAATTATCAGGAATTTTAAAATCGTTGCATAATGTTTTTTTGAGAACTAGAGAAAGCGTCAAAAAAGAGGTAAAACATGTAATTATTCCTAAAATATATCCTAGGGTTGAAAGCAAAGGATTTGAAAGCCCGGATATTGCATCTTTGGAAGTTGCTTCCCCTGAAATCCCGAAGACAATCGCAATAAATAAAAAATAGATGAGCGCAGAAAGAATTATTCCTGAAATTATTATCACATTCAGTTTTTTTGAGCTTTTAACTATTTCATTCAGTTCTGGAATTACAGATGCACCCCAGAGAGAAAAAAGTATTATTCCATAAGGAAAGAAAAATGAGCCTCGCTCATAGTTTAAAAAATAACTCCCATTTATGTCGTTAAACGCATTTCCAAAAAACACTGCCAAGACTAGTAGAAGAAATAAAAGGAGGACAACCTCGGTCCCTGCAATGCTTTTTATTCCTCTAAAAACAAGGAGGGATCCCGCAGTTAAAAAAAACAAAGAGTATAGAAAGACGGATCCTCCTAAAAAAGGAGAGAAAAGCTTGAACAGAAATTCGCCTCCTATTATAAGATAGGCAAGAAGACTTCCGGATATCCCTGTGGCTATTACCGCCAAAGAAATATATTTCCATTTTTTACCGAGATACATTTCGGCGTATCCTGGAAGCCGTTTCGGCCCTTTTGTGCCCCGGATTACTTTTGCATAAGAAAGATATAAGATGGCGACAGCAAAAGAAAGAAAAATGAACCAGATGAAAACAACCGGAAAACCCGCTTTGAGAGAGCAATAAGGAAGTCCGAATATACCGGCTCCGATAATAGTGCCTATAAAAACCGAGAGGGCTTTGAGAAACTCCACTACTTTAGTTTAAAAAGTTTAAATCCTTCCCGAACCTTTTTTGCCATTTTCAGCCCTATGGCCTTGCCCTTGCCCGCCCTAACCAGTTTCTTGTGATCGTATTCAATTGACTTAACGGTCTGCCTGAAATCCGTTTCCTGCCCCCCGGAAACTCTTATTTTTTCTCCCACAGAGAGAGGAGCTGAAAGTTTTACAACGGCAACTTTTATTTTGCCGAAATAATGAGTTACTTTGCCTATCGGCTTTTCTTTTTTAATCATATTCTAATATTATAACTCAAAAGAACAGCCCTGGCTATAACAATAGCCAGGACTGCTCTTTATTTAAGGGGGGAAATTAACCCCGCAAACTCGGTTTATTCCTCGAGGAACAGCTTTGGGCTCGCTGTCGGTTTTCAAACAAACCTCCTTCGCCGGATCTATGCCCTTAGGGAATATAATCCCGCACCCCCCTCGGCTTAATATTAAATTAGCTTATGGCCGGTGTCAACTTTCTGATATTTGCCAGAGCAAAAATGAAAAGCAAAATAGAGAATAAAAATGGGATATGGGGCATATAGGTAAAATGAGAAATAACTCTGATCAACGATGCGATAATTATTGGAAAAGTCATTAAATGAAAACCTAGCTGATAAGACTTCTTATATCCTGCATTTGCCTTATTTATCCAAGAAGCAAGCCACACCAAGAAGGCTCCTATAAGAAGATAAACAACCTTAACGGCAAATGTCAGGAAAAACATTCCTATAAAAAGACCTACTACCATGGCAGGATAAACAAACTTGGTCAAAGAGCCGAATTTGTCCAGAAAAGAATTTACCACCTGTTTGTTGACCGTCAGATTGCCAAATTCTCTAAGATGGGTTATTTCAACCGCTCCGTTATCGTTCAAGCAAGCCAGCTGATTTTTTGAGAGCAAGCAGAATGTCCCGTATTCATAAAATTTAGCTATTGAAAATTCGGATTCTGTATCTATAACAAGCAGGTTTTTTATTTCTTGGCCTCCCTTCCATTGGCTAGGCGTCTTAAGAAAATAAGGTTCTTTGACATTTGAAGAAGCTTGCCCGTCTTCAATCCTTATTTCCAGCTCTTCAGGATAATAATCCTGGATGCCAGATCCCGCTTTTTCCAAAAAAGACGCTGCCTTTGGAATATACGTTATGGAATAGAAGGCAGTCAGCAAAACCGATATCAACAAAGAAAACAGCGCGAAGTATTTTAGAGAATAAGAAAACGGCTTTGTTAAAACTTCTCTATAATAATCCGGCCCGTAAATGCTTTTAATTATTTTCATATGTGCCCCCAGTAGGAATCGAACCTACATTTAGAGCTTAGGAGTCTCTCGTTCTATCCATTGAACTATGGGGGCTTGAAAGTATTGTGGGCAGGTATCTGTTGCCAGCCCAAGGATGATGAGCCCCGGGTTCGCGCCTTTGGCGGAAACTACGGGAACTTTAAGATAAAAATACCATATTTTTGTATTGTTTTCAAATAAATGATAGAATAAAAATAAAAATATGATAAAACACCAGTCTCCAATAGTTGAAATAGCCAGAAAGGTTTGCCCTGCCGTAATAACCATCGTAATATCAAAGGACCTTCCCAAGGTGGAGGGTTTTTATTTCATGCCCCTTGAAGGAAAGGGGGTTATCCTGCCCAAATTTAAAAACGGCAAAAAAGAATCCACAAAAATAGGAGGGGGCTCGGGATTTATTATTTCGGCAGACGGATATATTTTGACTTCAGGACACGTTGTCTCGGATGCAGAAGCAGACTATACCATTATACTGGAACCGGAGAAAAAATATCCTGCTAAAGTTATGGCCAGAGACCCCATAAATGATATCGCAGTCCTCAAAATAGACGGAAACGGCTATCCCTTCGTGGAACTGGGAGATTCTGATCAGATTGAGCTGGGAGAAGAAGTTGTTGCGATCGGAAATCCCTTGGGAGAATTCCATGATACTTTGAGCTCCGGGATAATTTCTGGGATGTCCAGATTTATTCAGGCCAGAAACCACGTCACCCAGGAATCGCAAAGATTAAGAGGACTTATCCAGACAGACGCAGCAATAAACCCGGGAAATTCAGGCGGGCCTTTAGTGGATATGGATGGAAAAGTGATAGGAATAAATACAGCCGCCATAATGGGCGCTCAAAACATTGGTTTTGCGATTCCGATAAACTACGCGATTAAAGATTTAGAAGAGGTAAAAAAATACGGCAAGATAAAATTCCCGTTCTTAGGGATAAAATATGTAATCTTAAACAAAGAAATGGCTGATAAAAACAAGCTGCCGGTGGACTATGGCGCCTTGATAGTAAGGGAAAATCTCGGAGAATCAGCCATAATAAAAGGATCCTCGGCAGACAAAGCAGGATTTAAGGAGTTTGATATTCTCTTGGATATAAAAGAAGAAAAGATAACAAATGAGAATCCCCTTTCCAATATCCTCCAGAAATGCGCGATAGGAGAAGAAGTGGATATAAAAGTTTTGAGAAACAAAAAACAAATTACGCTAAAAGCAAAACTCCAGGAGAAAAAATAACTAATTCAGCCCGGAATAGCTTTCCATGGCTTTGATCCTAAACTCTGTCACCTCTTTGACTTGGTAGATTATAAAAACTCCGACAGCAGAAGTAATAGCAAGAAGAATCAAAAGACCTGCTAGGGTTGATATTTTTGCGTTAAGAAAATCCATATGGGCGGCTGATGGGATTCGAACCCACGGTTTCCTCGGCCACAGCGAGGCGCTTTGCCGCTAAGCTACAGCCGCCATGTGTGCCCTCGGCAGGACTCGAACCTGCAACCTAGAGATTAGAAATCTCTTGCTCTATCCAATTGAGCCACGAGGGCTTATATATTCTCAATTAAACCGTACTTCCACCCTTTTATTTTTCTGAATAAACTTTTGCTATTTATAATCACAGCACACGTTCCGTTGTACAATATATTTCTCCTCTGTCCCAGAGAGGTAGTTTTAACCTGTGTTTTATAAAATTGACTTAGTGGCACACCCGTTACTTTAGACCAGTATTCTTCTATTTTATTTCTGCAATGCAACTCATGCATATGAATACAAATCCTGAACTTTATTTCATCAACTTTACATATTTCTCGAAACCATTTCATTGCTAACTTTATCATTAAAGGATCTGCATTTGTAAACTTTACCATTTCTAATCTCTCTGACTTGTCTCCTTCTGCCCAGTACAGCATTAGTCCTGATATAAATAAAGGATTCCTCATTAAGAGATATGCCTCTTTTCTTGCATCCTCTAAAATCTTCTCCGTTTCTCTTATTCTTTTATTCTGATTGGATTCAGCTCCAAGATACGCAGCTCTTTGCCTCTTAGATCTCAAATTATTTATCTGCCTCTCAGTAAGATATATGTCTCTCAACCACAGGCTCAATGTGCTCTTTGAAACACTTATATTTTTTAATATTTCTCGGTAACTTTTCCCTGACTGCCTAAGACGAGTTGCCTTTACTTTTTCAGCAAATTTCATAATTAAAGACAATGCAATTATATATCAATTATTTCTTCGGGTCAATCGCCCGCGCTGAAAATATCAGGATATTCAAGAGTATCAGCCGCATTAAATCTGGCCTCATTGTCCCTCCAAAAGGATTTTAATTTGTCGTAAGATTCTTCGTCTAGATGACCTTTGACGGAAACGTCGCTGAAGTCTTCGCTTTGAATAGAAATATAGTTTTTGTAAAAAATAGCAAATCCTCCGGCCAGAGTTAAAAGAAAGATAACAAGGCAAGCAAAGAAAGCGTGCTTTGCGGAAAAGAGCGCGCATTTAAATGCCTTTTCCTTGAAGCTATCCTTCCTCATTTGAATAAACTATTATTTTTATATTCATATCCACTTCGTTTAAATCAACGTATTTTCCGTTAATAAGCTTTTTTTCCTGATTTTTCTTCAGGTTCAAGGACTGGATCTCCAAAAGATACGGCCCCGACTCTATTTTATTCAAAAACTTTAAAGACGATAATAGGTTTCCCTTAAGAAACAGATTGAATCCTAAAGTTTGAGACTTAGAAGAGTCAACCGCGGAAATATTAATATCCAGCCCCGCAGAACCTGCAGTCCGTTCTAAAAAGGATATAAAGTTTATGGGAGCATCTTTATCCACATAAAAGCTTTTTGTCTTTTCTATATCTGAAGCAACTTCAAGCTGTTTTCTTTCGGAACTCTCCAAAAATTCTATTTCGCTTTTTAGAAGAGCCAATTCTTTTTTCTTTTCAAGAACTTGGCCCGAATAATATTCCACGTCCCCGAAGAAAGGAATAATAATAATAAATATGAGCAAAATCAATACTACTGCAAAGCAGAAAGATATGATAATTGATTTTCTTAATGCGGATGATCCGATCATTGCGCCTTGAATTTAACTGAAAATAATATGTCTGAAGATTTCACCCAGTTTGAGGAAGGGAATAGGATATCTTTGAAGTTATTTTTTGATTCCAGATTGTTTTTTAAGGAAAGTAAAACCTCTCTTGTTGGAGCAAATCCCGAAAGAGAAACGACCACCTGATTTCCTTCGCTAGAGGCCAAGAAATCATTTATACGGGATCCTTCGGGAAGAATATCCGAAATTTCTTCTATAAGACAGTAAAAACAAAACTTGCCTTCATAAAAATCAGCAAATCTTTTTATAATCTGATTCGCTTTTCCGCTTTCTGCCTTAAAAGCGTTTATTCTTTCTATTTCCGAGTTTTGCTTGAAGCTGGTTAAAAGCGTTTCTTGGGCATAAACCTGCTCTTTCAAATAGACTTTTATAGAAAAAAGTATGCACGACAGGCAAAGGATAAAGAAGAAAATCAAAAGCCACAGTATTATCATTACCTTTTTTATTTTTTCTGCCGCCAAATTCTCCTTTTCTTTTGTAGGAAGAAGATTAATCATCTTTTTGAGCGCCCCTTAAGGCAAGCCCGAAAGCAACGGTATATCCTATTGATTCCTTGAAAGACAAACCGGGAATTTCCTTAAATTCAGGCGCTATATTGACCCACGGATTTCCTGTTTCAACGGGAATTTTAACCGCAGAGCTTATTTCTTCTGAAAGCCCTAAAAGATTAGCGCCCCTGCCCGCTAAGAGAACTTTATCAATTTTCTCCGGCCCGATTTTCCGATGCTTATAGTAGCTTAAATATTTCTTTATATCTGAAACAAGCTGTTTGATAGAAGGCTCTACCGCCTTTGCGATTCTTTTCTTTTCTAAGCCGTATTTTATTTTCATTTTTTCTGCCTCCTCCCATCCTATTTTCAAAGCATTGGAAATATCTTCGGTAATCATTTCTGAAGAAACCGGGATTGAGGAAGTAAACCGAATCGTATTCCCCGAATAAATAATAAAGCTCGTGTTGCTTTTCCCGAAATCTATAATCATTAAAGGATCGGATATGCCATTTTTGATAAGAGCTCTGGCGATAGATTGGGATTCTACCTCCATAGCTTGGGGGAAAAGCCCGGATTTCCTTAACGAAGAGTAATAAGAATTTGCTGTCTTTTGCGATATTGCGGCTATGAGGACTTCCATAGTATCCGACTTTTCGGGAGAAACAACTGCCTGGAAATCAAGATATGATTTTTCTATGGGAAGCGGTATATAATTTTCTGCTTCCAGTAAAACTGCCTCTTCAAGGTCTTTCTTGGCCATTCTCGGCATTTTTATAACCTGCAGAAATGCTTTGCTTTCGGGAAGGCAGGCGATTACATTTTTAGTGTCCAAGGGAAATCCCTTTATTTTTTCCATTCCCCTTTTAATTGCTTCTGCAAGCCCTGCTTCATCAAGAATCTCCCCGTCTTTGATAATTCCTTCTTTTAACTCTGTTTCTCCCCATGAAATTAATTTAAAAAATCTGCCCTTTTTCTTGAGTCTGGCAAATTTTAAAGAACGGTCAGAGATATCCAGGCCGAAAGATTCCGGGTCCAGTTCCAAAAATTTAGGCATTGATTTTATTATACCAAATTATTCTACTTCCTCCCAGCTTTGTATTTCCCAGGATCCGCCAGGACCGGAAGAGAATAAGGCATTTTGTAGCCCCGCTTCGTATTGAATTTCTGCATTGTTATTAATTTTTATTTTGTAGCCGGTAACCTCTCTCGCAAGCATATTGTTGTATAAATAGATGAGTCCGTTGGAGGCATAAAAAATAGCTCCCTGGGCGTTGTTGCGGATGTAGACAGCAGGACTAGCCGGATCAACCGAAGAATTCGTGGATAAAAGCAAAATATAGCTTCCTGCCAAACCCGACCCGTTTAAAACGGCATTGTTTGAAATGCTTATCAGTCCGTCTGCAATTACCGATCCCGATAAAGATCCGTAGCTTGCAGGATCAAGAGTCAAGATTCCATTATTGTTTATAGTAAGGTTTCCGGTAACATAAACAGTTCCCGTAATTCTTAGAACTCCGTTTGTGTCTATTGTCAGATTTTTAGGAGAAGATGGCGTGCCTATTTGCACAGGGCCCAAATAATTGCTGGCTGTGCTGTAAGACATATCCGTCGTAATTATCCCGCCCGCAGAAGCATCGGCTTTCCATTCATTAATCATTTCGCTTGATATCGGGAGGGGCATAAGATCTATCTGATTGGGCTGGGAAGATATTGTCCCGCCGGCCGAACAGCTTGCCGCCGAACCGCCTGAAACATAGGTTAAATTTCCGGCCACAGAAGAATCTACGCAAGTGTGCGCAGAAGCATCTTCGCCCACAGAAATACTGTCCATCTTATTCCCATTTCCGGCCACAACAAGCGTATTGTCAATGTATCCTGTCCCCGAAGGAGCTACAATATTTCCGTTAGAATAAACATTTCCTCTCACCCTTGAATTATTCCCCATTTCCATCCCCCCTTCCCCGACTTGGGCTCCGTAATGGAAAGAAACGCTGTCTGCTGTTATTGAATAAACCACCCTTACTTTTCTTATCCTTTGAGACGCATTGCCCGAGCTTGTTATGATCCTAGATCCTCCGATAGCTTCTGATATGTTTATTTCTGCCGTATTTCCCGAAACAGCGAGAGAATATGCTGATGCAGGAAAATTTGGATTTCTTTTCACTTTTAAAAGAAGGTCTTCAATCCCCGCTTCTGCTGTATAGTAAGCCTGGGATGATTTGACCGAATCCAAGGCAACTTTGCTTCTGTTATAAACTAATATAACCACAGCCGAAGCAAGCCCTGAAACTATCAAAAGAGAAATGAGGACTGTAAAAAAAAGCGCAAAACCTTTATTATTGTTTAATCTCTTATGCATGCTGATGTTTCTAAATTGATTTCTGATTGGAATTCAGGCCTTTCTGTTTTGTATCGGGCAGAAATTATAATTTTAACCGAATCGGAAGAAACTTTCTCAAAAATAATATTCTGAATCTCTATGTTGTCAGAATTTATGGCAGAGGGCTCCGCAAATTCTTTTTTAAAGCAAACGCTGGTCCCGCAGAGGAAAAAATCTATATATGACCTCTCCTCTCCGACAGAAATATACTTTTCTGTTTCTAGAGAAAGCTGATTCGCCGATGTGGTCGGCTCATAAATGCTTTTGGCTGACATTATTTCATTGCTCAATATTTTTAATATTCTAGCGGCAGAATCTGCGGTTTCCCTATCTGCTCTTGCTTTTGCATTTGAATTAACCAGCCAAAAGATAAAAGAAATAATCACTATAAAAAGTATGACGAATATAGCGAGATAAACCAGCACCTCTATCAAGCTTGTTCCTTTTTTCATGGCTCCCAGTTTGTAAAATAACTTTCCAGCTCGACTTCTCTGGATTCCCACAAAACAGCAACTATTATCTTCTTTGTTTCGGAATCATTGTTAGCGGGGTTATAAGATTCCTCTATGTTTCCCGTAAGAGGATTTCTTGAAACGTTTTCAACCTGAAAACTTCTTTCAAAAATACCTGACGTCTCGGATCCTGAAACGGCCTCCCATTCCGAAGATATTATTTCCATATGGTAGTCCAGCCCTGAAGAAAGAGATCCTAATCCGGCCGGATTCCAGTCTGTATTTTTCTTAAAACTCCTTACTGCTTCCATTGTTTCCTGGGCAAGATAATTGGCTGTTATCGTCTTTTTAGAAGAAGACGAAAGCTTCAAAGACAAGAAAGCAAGGGAAAGCAGGCCAGCCATTACTATGCCTATTATAGAAGATACGGCCAGCACCTCTAAAAGCAGATACCCTTTTTTATTCCCAAGTAAAATTCTGGACATAAATTGAATGATGGCTGGTTGCCAGCCCGTCGGCGGAGTATTCCGCCAAAGATCCGGTTGCGTCCCCGGAAAGATAAATTTTTAGCGACTGGTCGTTTTCTCTTCCGTCTCTTATTATGCAAAATTCCGGGTTATCCAGCCCATTTTTAGTTTTTATTCTCAAGGTCTGGCCCAAAACAGTCCCCGTCCATGAAAAATCTCCTCCTTGAATATTATCGGAAATAGAAAGAATTATAACAGAAGACCCTTCGTTTAAAGAAATTGTCATTATTTCTGAAACATCAACGATTCTTAAATAGTTAAAATGTGCGTGCCTTGAATCCTTTACCCTGTCATCGTCGGACGAAGCAGGAAAAGGACTTTGGCTTACCTGCCCTAAGGCATCTATATAGACCGACCTTATTCTGGCAGGACTTGAGGCCAGTCTTAGCGAAACATGAGAAGGGCTGGAAGATCCTGAAATCCTGTCAAAAATTATTTCGGGAGAAGATATTTCAAAAATTTCAACTTCTTGGGGAATAACGACAACATGGTCAGATAATGTATCTCTTGCAGCATAGTTTTCTCCTTTGAACAAAGTATATTTATCCTGCTCCAAATAAACCCCGTACTGGCTGGAACCTGAAGATGCAATTGTTTTTTCTCTGGCTGAAATCAAATTATCGGCCAAGAGATCTGATGCGCTGTTCAATTTATACTGCCTGTCAAATTCAATAAACACGGGCAGGGAAATTGCAAGAACAAGAATTATTATCCCTATCACCGTCATAAGCTCAATAAAAGAGAATCCCCTCATAGCGTTTCCATCATGCCATAAATTGGCTGAATCATTGATATTGCAAAAAAGGCGACAGCGGCTCCAATAATAAGCATAAGAATTGGTTCTATTATGGTAGAAAGGTTTTTAGTCGCGTTGGACACCTCTTCCTCGTAAAATTCCGCCAGCTTCTTTAATATCTCTGCCGTTTCTCCCGTTTCGGCTCCGACTTCTACCATTTGAATGACAAGCGGAGGGTATATATCCTTATGGACAGCTATGGCCTCTGAAAGTTTTTCCCCTTTTCTTACTTTTTCAGAAATTTCAATCACTGCTCTTTTATAATACTCATTTGAGACAGAAGAGGAAACTATCTCCAAAGACCTTACTATGGGAACCCCCGCAGAAATTAAAGAAGAGAGAGTTCTAACGGTATAAGCTGAATTGGTTTTTCTGACAATTCCGCTTATCCCCGGAAATACGAGCAAGAATGCGTCAAAAACAGCTTTTCCAAACTTCGTCTTTATAAATGTCCTGAAGGCCGCAGCAAGCAATATAATAAAAATAGGTATGAGATACCAGAAGCTAGCCATGAAATTCCCGGTAGAAATTATAAATCTTGTTGTTGCCGGAAGCTCTGTATTTAGATCGCTGAAAACCTGCGCAAGCTTGGGAATTACGAATATCATCATAACTATTCCTATAATTATCATTGCTCCCAAAATAACGCTGGGATATATCATCGCGCTCTTTACTCTGGACCTTAACTGGTGATCCTTCTCCATGTGGGCTGAAAGCACATTTAGAACGTCTTCAAGAGTTCCTGTTTCTTCTCCGACCTTTACCATGCTTACAAATAAATCCGAAAAAACATCCGGATACAAAGCCAGAGAATCCGAAAAGGATTTTCCCTGGACAATATGATCTTTCATCTGCAGCATTACTCTTTTCATTCTTTTGCTTTTTATCTGTTCAGAAAGTATAGACAAAGATCTGGGAAGCGATACTCCTGCCGCCACCATAACCCTAAGATTCCTTATAAACATCAGCTTGGAAACCAAGGGGACCCCGCCCAAAAAGGGCAAAGAGAAATTGAAGGATCTAGGAGGTTTGATCGGATCGGCCCTCACAATCGTATATCCTTCCTGTTTCATTGTCCTGGCGAGTTCGTATTTGTTTTCGGCTTCTGCTATCCCTGTCTTAGAACTGCCTTCCAAATTTTTGGCCTCAAAATAGAATTTCATTAATCCATTATCACTCTCAAAACCTCTTCAATGCTTGTAATGCCCTGGGCGGCCTTTATAAACCCGTCTTCCACCATTGTTCTCATTCCCTCTTTTACCGCTTGATTCTGTATCTGGTCGGTATCGGATCCTTTTAGAATAAGCTCTTTTACGGTTTCCGTTATCAAAAGAACTTCATATATTCCTATCCTTCCTTTATATCCTTCAGGAGAGGTCTTTGAGGAAACCGGCTTGTAGAATACAACATCCCTAAAGGCATCTGACTGCTTTGCCGCTCCTTCTTTTTTAAGGGCTTCCAAAATCTCATCCAGATTGCAGTATTTTTTGAGATCTTCTATCTCTTCTTCCGAAAGATTATATTTCTTTTTTTCGCTGGATAAAACTCTTACAAGTCTCTGGGCGACTATAAGATTCAGGGTGGAAGAGATAAGAAAGGGCTCTGCTTTCATATCTATAAGTCTAGGTATAGCTCCTGCCGCATTTGTCGTATGGATAGTAGACAAAACCATATGTCCGGTAAGAGCGGCATTTATAGCTAGATTTGCTGTTTCAGAATCTCTGACTTCTCCGACCATAATCACATCGGGATCTTGCCTCACCAAAGACCTTAGGCCGGAGGCGAAAGTAAGTCCTATTTTAGCATTCACCTGGGTTTGGTTTATTCTGGGCATCCTGTATTCTATAGGATCCTCAACAGTTGATATATTTATTTGCGGAGTATTGAGTATATCCAAAAAAGAGTATAGAGTAGTGGTTTTGCCTGATCCGGTGGGCCCCGTCACCAGGATCATCCCCACTGGTTTTTTCAGCCCTACTTCGATTCTTTCCAGGGATTCTCCTCTTAGTCCAAGCTGTTCCAAAGTCAATGCTTCTGAAGTTTCAGAAAGAAGACGCATAACTATTTTTTCTCCGGTGAAAACAGGAAGAATAGAAACCCTTACCGAATACTTATAATCTCCCGATTCAACCTTGAATCTCCCATCTTGCGGCAATCTATGTTCATCAAGCTTCAGATTCGCCAGAACTTTTATTCTTGCAACAATTCCCGAAGAAGCCATGCTGGGAAGTGTCATTGCATCATGCAATATGCCATCTATTCTATACCTCACGATTACTTCTTTTTCGGTCGGTTCTATGTGGATATCCGAAGCCCTTTGAAGTATCGCGTGTTTCAAAAGCGTGTCTACGATCCTTATTACCGGAAGCTCTTCAGCTACTTTTCTAAGATCTTTTTTATCCTCTTTTTCGGATCCTTCCTTAATAGATCTTATTCCTCCGACCTCTTTTTTTATAATATCCCCGAATTCAGCTTCTAGGGTTTTTTGATATTGCCTTAGGGCGGAATTTATTCCGGTGGGTGTCGTGAGTCTCGGCAGGATTTTAAGCCCTGACTTTTTCTTTATAAACTCTATTGTCATCAGGTCTTCGGGATCAAGCATCGCCACTTCCAACTTTTCACCCTCTCTATTGAAAGCTATTATGTTATAGCTCTTAGCAACGGGCTCCGGAATTATCTTTAGGATGTCTCCTGGAATTTTTACTTTCTCAAGATTAACAAAAGGAATGCCCAATATATATGCTTCAAGCTTAATAATCTCATCTTCCGCCACTATTTTCTCGGCTATTAGTATGTCTCTAAGCTCCTTCCCTGATTTCTTCGCTTTTTTGTGGGCGTTTTCAAGCTGTTCTTTAGATGCTATGCCGGAATCAGCTATCATTTTCTTCAGTTTTTGTTGATCAGCTTTCATTTTCGGAGAGTTTTCTTAATTTTATCTAAAACTTCTCTTATTTCGTATCTCGTCTTAACAAGATAGGTCGTCGCTCCCGCAGAAACAGCCCTATCCAAATCCTTCATTCCCTCAAGGTTAGTCAGAACTATAACCGGAATATTGGCTGTTTTAGGATCAGATTTTAACTCTTTCAGGATTTCAAACCCGTCTTTTGACGGAAGAATCAAATCAAGGAGGATAAGATCCGGGAGCTCTGTTTTCGCTATTCTTAAGCCGGTGTCCCCCTCTAATGCTTTAAGCACTTTATATCCCTGCTGTTTTAAGGCCTCTCCTAGCGCTTCTTGGAGAGCCGCCTCATCTTCCACGAATAGTATTTTTTCCATAATTTTTATTAATTTAAGGATGATAACGTAAAAAAGAATGTTGTTCCTTTTCCCTCTTCTGACTTAAACCAGATCCTGCCACCTGTTTTTTCAATAATTGATCTTGTGACATAAAGGCCGAGCCCGGAGCCCCTGGTTCTTTCTTTCAGGGCGTTTTCTGCCCTGAAGAATTTTTGAAAAATGTATTTCTGATCCTTGAGAGGAATACCTACTCCGGAATCTTTTATTGAGAATAGAATTTCTCCCTTGGAATTCTTTTTTATATCCAAGTCTACGCTTCCATTTCCCTTCGTATACCTAATCGCGTTGTCAATCAGGTTCTCAACAACCAGCTTGATAAGAGAGGGATCTGCCATAACATGAGGAAGCCCTTTTTCATAACACATTTTAAGATTTATATGCGAAGCTTCAGCAAATACTTTGAATCTCAAAACCTGCTCTTTAACAAGGTCTTCAAACACTATTTCCTGCTTTCTTATAGGAAACTGCCCCTGCTCTATTTTTGAAACTATAAGGAGATCGTCAATAAGCTCCACCATCCTTGCTATATTATCTTTAACGTTTATAAAATACTCCTCCTGTTTGGATTCTGGGACTTCAAATTCATCCGAAGAAAGTATTTCAAAGCTCCACTTTATATTTGTCAGGGGAGATCTTAATTGGTGGGAAACTATATTAATGAATTCTGATTTCATTCTAGAGGCCTCTGCAAGCTTCTCAAAGCTTCTGGTAATGGTGAACGAAAGAATAAAAAGAAAAACCGAAACAGTGAGAACTATCATGACTACTGTTTCAGGATTTGATATATACCTGTTGCCTATCAGATAAGACATTAAAGAGGTTATTATTATCACAACCCCCATAATAACGAAAAGGAACTGTGGGCATTGCCAAATAGGCACGCCATACCGCCTGCATTGGGCGACTACATTCAACTGGCTCAAAAAGCCTTTTTCCATGTTTTTAACAAGTTAAATATTATTAACCTATTTTAACATATAATCGCAATTCACAACAATAACAACAAGTTAAGAAGACACAAAGCCCAGACTTTTTAAAAGTAAACTAATCCTACTTTTGTTTTCCAATGTGCTATTTATTGACTTAGAACCCTGTTTTGATAACATTCATAGAACCGGGGTATAGTGTAACGGCTAGCACGAGTCCTTTGGGAGGATTTAGTCTCGGTTCGAATCCGAGTACCCCGACAAAATAAGCCCTTCTTAAATCTTAACTCGTCCCCACCGAAGTTTTTATATAATTGACTTCGAGTCGGAATGTGATATTATTTAAGCAGTATTTCGAGGCAAAAAAATATCTTTGCATGCAACCATCGCCAATAAAAAAATCGGCCGTAAAATTACGCAAAAAAGGGTATTCTTACGGAATAATTTCTGCCAAACTAAACCTATCTAAAAGCACCCTTAGCGATTGGCTGGGCGGAATACAATTCAAGCCCAATAGAATTGTTTTAAAAAGAATCAAGTTAGCTCAATTAAAATCAGCAGTATATAAAAATAACCAAAAGCTAGCCAGCATGGCTAGGGCAAAAAAAATAGCAGGAAGAGAGATTGGAAAATTAACAAAAAGAGACTTATGGTTGTTGGGAATAGGGCTATATCTCGGAGAGGGAACAAAGACAAACGAAAATACAAGATTTGTTAATTCTAATCCCGAAACTATAAAAATAATGATAAAATGGTTTAGAAAGATATGTCATTTAAAAAATGAAAACATTCTCCCTAGGATATATTTATATCCAGATAATAACATCCAAGATGCATTGACCTATTAGTCAAAAATAACTAAAATTAATAAGAAACATTTCGCAAAGAGTATAATCGATAAAAGAACAGATAAATCCAGCCAAAGAAAAGGCAAATTGCCGTATGGCACCCTGCATTTACAGATTAAAAGCAACGGAGAACAAAGATTTGGCAGATTTTTATACCGGAGAATCGTTGGCTGGACAGAATCTTTAGTAAAGCATTAACTTTTGCGGGTATGGTGTAGCAGCAGCACAAGACTCTTCCAAGGTCTTAGGACGAGTGCAAATCTCGTTACCCGCTCCATGAAAGAAAAGGCAAAGAAGTATTTTCTGCCTGGAATAGGAATAGCAGCTTCTGTATATTGCTCTGCTGCTTTTGCGGCCGGAGCAATAATAGGATTCGCTCTTATAGAATTCTTTATGAACAAATTCCTAAAGACAGGAAAGGTAAGGATGCTCAAGTTCAGGTATAAAGAATGGGAGATACACCTTCATCACTGGATATGGCCTGTAATAATAATATCGGGGGTATGCATAATAAGCACAATAGCAGCCATACCTCTTTTTATTTTAGGTCTGCTCAACGGACTCATCTTTCATGACATATACACTCACAACAAATGGAAAGACGACGACAAGAGATGGTACCACGTAGTCTATAAAAAAGTCTGAAAACAAAAATCCCCTCCTCGGGGATTTTATTTATTATCTTGCGTATTCAATTATCCTGCTCTCCCTTATAACGGTCACTTTTATTTCTCCCGGATACCTTAATTCTTCTTGGATTCTTGACGCCACCTCCTTGGCAAGCTTTTTTGCGGTAAAATCATCCACTTCTTCCGGTTTTACAAATATTCTTATCTCCCTTCCTGCCTGTATGGCATAAGCTTTTTCAATGCCCGTAAAAGCCGTTGCTATTCCCTCAAGCTCTTCCAGTCTCTTTAGATAATTATCCAGAGTGTCTTTTCTAGCCCCGGGCCTCGCGCCCGAAATCTGATCCGCTGTCTGCACAATTACAGCTTCCAGACTTTCGGCCGGATATTCTTCGTGGTGGGATTTCATAGCGTCTATAACTTCTTTTTCTGCTCCGAATTTTGCAAGTATTTTCATTCCTATGTCCGTGTGCGATCCCTGGATTTGGTGGTCAACCGCTTTCCCTATATCATGCAGAAGCCCTGCTTTTCTCGCTATTCTGGGGTTGGCTCCTATTTCAGAAGCTATAGCTCCTGCCAAATGGGAAACCTCTATAGAATGGAGAAGAACATTCTGCCCATAGCTCGTCCTGAATCTTAATCTGCCCAAAAGCTGGACAATTTTAGGATCCAAACCTATAACCTCTGTGTCATAAACGGCCTTTTCCCCGGCATCTTTCATTTGAGAAACAATTTCAGATTCTACTTTTTTCACCGTTTCTTCTATCCTGGCCGGCTGGATTCTTCCGTCTTCAATAAGTTTCTCCAAAGAAATTTTTGCTATCTGCCTTCTGATAGGATCAAAACCGGATATGACAACTACTTCAGGAGTTTCGTCCACTATTATTTCCACTCCTGTAACTTTCTCCAGCACCCTTATATTCCTTCCCTCTTTCCCGATTATTCTCCCTTTGACTTCTTCGTTCGGAAGATTAACCGTAGTAGTAGTAATCTCCTGGGCTTGGGAAAGGCCGTATTTTTGTATGGCTAAGGCAAGAATCTCTTTGGCCCTTCTTTCATATTTTTCAGTTCCTGATTCCTCAAGCTTTCTCATTTTTTCCATCAGCTCTTTTTCCTGGACCTGCTCCATTCTTTCTAAAATCTCTTTCTTGGCTTGATCCCTAGTGCACTCTGAAATCCTTTCCAAATCTGAAATGGCCTTCTGCTTCATCTCTTCTAAATTGTTTTTGATTTCTTTCAGTTTCTCAACGTTGCCCTGGAATTCCTTTTCTTTTTCTTCTAAAGAATTGGTTTTTTCGGCCAGAAGATTCTCTCTTTTCAAGAGAAGCTTTTCAGCCCGGAATATCTCCTGCTTTTGGGCGGAAGATTCTATTTTAGTTTTTTCTATTATCTGGTTAGCCGTTTCTCTGGCTTTTGAAACAATCTCTTCGGATTCTTTTTTGACCTCATCTATTTTCTTTTGAAGGGTCGTTTCTATAATGTCCGCTTTCTTGCGGGCTATAGACTGGCGGGCATAATATCCCAAAACCGCTCCGAGGCATAATCCTAAAAAACCTGCCGAAAGCAGAATAAACTGATACATGAAAATGTAGAATTTGGCTATTCATTAGCAAATTCATTAGAAAATTCAAAATCCGCCAAAAACTGATTATATTCCTGAAATTTTAACGGATGAATAATCCAAAATTCTAAAGATTAGTGGTAATATAGCTTTAACGCTGTCTTTTTAGCTATTAAAACATCATAGCAAAAACAAAAGAAGCTGTCAAAGTGTTGACTATAAACACAAATATTATATAGTTTAGATAATAAGTTCTTTTAAAAACTCTTTCGGAAGGGAAATCCTATGAGAAAGCAACTGTTGGACGTCGCGGTTTTGGGGATGCTAATGTTGCTAGTTTTTATCGTAATTCAGCGCCCTCGTTTCAATCAAATTCCTCCGGTATCGGCGGGAAAGGAAACGGAATACACAATCGTGATATTCCAAGGGAACATAGAAAACGAAAAGCTGATAGAATTGGGGGCTACGCAGATTATGAGAATTAAGGGAAATGTTCCTTTGGAACTAAGATTGGATCCTCCTGAAATTCCCAGAGAAGAACTCCCTATCCAGATATAGACAAAAGCGGCGCCCCCTTGGACGCCGCCTTCTTTATTTCTTCTTCTTGTCTTGGGATCCTAATATTCCCTTTGTGATCACTTCGTCTATCACACCATACTCCTTGGCCTCATCAGAAGAAAGATAAAAATCTCTGTCCGTATCCTTTTCTACTTTCTCTAAGGGCTGGCCTGTATGATCTGATATTATCTGATTTAATTTGTTCTTTATTTTTATTATCTGCCTTGCCGTAATTTCTATTTCTGTCGCCTGACCCTGGGCGCCTCCTGCCACTTGGTGCAGAAGAACTTCGGCATTTGGAAGGGCAAATCTCTTTCCTTTTTCTCCCGAAGCAAGCAATACAGCACCCATAGATCCTGCCAGACCAAAGCATATAGTTGCAACCGGACACCTCACATACTGCATAGTGTCATATATTGCAAGCCCTGCTGTAACTGATCCTCCCGGAGTATTTATATACAATTGTATATCCTTTTCTGGATCCTGGCTGGCCAAGAAAAGCATTTGAGCTATCACTAAATTGGCTATTGAGTCGCTAACAGGCCCGGTAAGAAAAATAATTCTTTCTTTCAATAATCGAGAGTAAATATCGTAAGCTCTTTCCCCATATCTTGTTTTTTCTAAAACTGTTGGAACTAAGTTCATATTTTCTTTAATAAGTTTTCTATAATTTTAAATGTTTTTTCAGTCCTTATCACTTCTCTAGTATAATCTTTAAGTTTTTCCAAGTCAACGCCAGCAGGTTTTGAGGCCTGGTCAGGATTTGGATAATGCTTCAGCATATCATTTGCTTCTTGCTCTATTTCTTCATCCGAAACGGATACCCCCTCTCTTTTTCCTATCTCTCTTAAAACAAGATAGGTCTTAACCTTTTTCAAGGCTTCTTTTGATAACATCTCCTCTATTTCTTTTTCAGTTTTTTCTGTCTGCTTTAAATACTCTTCATAAGAAACTTGGGCTGTTTGAGAAATATTTTTCTTGAGGTTTTCAAGGAGGTTCTCTTTTTCTCTATCAATCAGGATGCCGGGTATGTCTATTTCCGATTTCTCGGCGATTAGCTCTAACGCTTCGGTTCTCTTTTTTTGAAGCTCTGCCGATTCTTTTTCGGCTTTTATACCTTCTTTTATATTCTGCTCCAGATCTTTTATCGTTTCAAATTTTCCGAGAGATTTGGCAAAGGAATCATTCAGTTCAGGATATTCCACTTTTTGGAGAGAATTCAGCTTAAGCCCAAACCTTACTTTTTTTCCTGCTATTTTTTTGTATGAATGATCTTCGGGAATTTCAAGCTCAAATTTCTTTTCTTCTCCAGACTTCATCCCCGGAATGATCTCTTCAAAGCCCTGGAAAAAATGGCCTTCTCCTAGAATAAAAGCATCTTTTCTTTTTTTATTTTCTCCTATTTCGGGCAGATCTTCAGACCAGTATTCTATTTCCGCAAAATCTCCTTTTTCTGCGGGAAAGTTTTTCAAAGAATATTTGGCCCTGCTTCTTTTTATCCAATTCAAAGTTGCTTCAAGCTCCCGGTCTTCGGCTTTTTTTTCTTCCAGGGAAATGCCTGACGCTATCTTCTTATAATCCGCCAGTTTTACTTCGGGCATCACGAAAACTTTTACTGAAAAAGAAAGGCCGTCTCCCATATTTTCTATTTTTACTTCGGGAGACGAAACCGGCTCTAGGCCGTTATCCTGAACTGCTTTTTCATAACTTTCCTGAACAGCTATTTCTCCTCCTTCAGCCATTATCCTTTCTTCTCCCAATGTCTTTTCGGCAATATCTTTAGGAACCTTTCCTTTCCTGAATCCTTTTATTTCAAGATTTTCTGAAAGTTTTAAGAATGCTTTCTCTATGTAAAAAGCAAATTCCTCTTTAGAGAGAGATATTGAAATGACAGCTTCCGACCCGGGTAGTTTTTGCGCTTTGGCTTCCATTAGACTAAGAACGCAACCAGAAGCAAGGCTACGATATTTAATACTTTGATCATCGGATTTATTGCAGGCCCTGCCGTATCTTTATAAGGATCTCCAACAGTGTCTCCGGTTACGGCCGCTTGATGAGCATAAGATCCCTTGCCCCCAAAAGCCCCCTTTTCTATATATTTCTTTGCGTTATCCCAAGCAGCTCCTCCGGTAGTCATAGATATAGCGACAAATAATCCTGTCACGATACTGCCTATAAGGAGACCTCCCAACCCTTCAGCTCCCAAAATCAGAGCAATAACCACGGGAAAGACAATAGGAATCAAGGCGGGTATTATCATTTCTTTTATAGCGGATTTCGCCACTATATCAACTGCTTTTCCATATTCCGCCCTGGAAGTTCCTTCCATTATTCCAGGAATTTCTTTGAATTGGCGCCTTACTTCTTCAACCACTTTAGAAGCAGTTTTCCCCACCGAAGACATCGCAAAAGAAGCAAAAAGATAAGGAAGAAGCCCGCCTATAAATAATCCTGCAATAACCTTAGGCGAACCCAAGGCAAAAGAAACTTCAGATCCCTTGTCTGAAAGCTCCTGGGAAAATGCGGCAAAAAGCACAAGGGCTGCAAGTCCCGCAGAAGCTATGGCATATCCTTTTGTAACAGCTTTTGTAGTGTTTCCTACGGCGTCCAGGGCATCTGTAACTTCTCTTACGGCAGGATCCATGTTTGACATTTCAGCTATCCCTCCGGCATTGTCAGTTATAGGGCCATAGGCGTCTACTCCGATTATTATCCCCGCCATAGAAAGCATCGCTGTCGCTGAAAGGGCTATTCCGTAAATGCCCCCGAAATAATAGCTCAAGACAATGCCTGTTGAAATTAGTATAATAGGCAGAGCGGTTGACTGCATTCCGACAGCCAGCCCCCTGATAATGTTAGTGGCGTGTCCAGTTTCAGAGGACTCGGCTATGCTTCTCACCGGCTTGTATTTCTTGGAAGTATAATATTCTGTTATGGCAAACATTCCTCCTGCAATAATTAGCCCGATAACCAGCGGATAGAAAAATACTCTCGTAATGCTACCCTCTGTCCAAACATTTTCCAAAAATTTATTAACCATGAAATAAAATCCGAAGGCAGAAAGTATGCCAGATGCTATTATTCCTTTGTACATAGCCCCCATGATGCTGTTGTTTTTGCCGAGTTTCACAAAAAAACTGCCCAAAATAGATGTTATTATTGAGATTGATCCCAAATAAAGCGGTAAAAATACAAACTCAGGACGAGCGGGAAAAAGCAATGCCCCTAAGATCATAGTAGCTATTATTGTAACAGTATAAGTTTCAAAAATATCGGCTGCCATTCCGGCGCAGTCTCCTACGTTGTCTCCTACCTGATCTGCTATGACTGCGGGATTTCTGGGATCGTCTTCGGGTATGCCTTTTTCTATCTTCCCAACCAAGTCTGCGCCCACATCAGCGGCTTTGGTATATATCCCCCCTCCAATTCTGGCAAAAACTGAAATAAGACTGGCTCCGAATCCAAGAGCGACCAAAGCTTTGACGTCTTCTGAAAAGAGATAAAATAGGGCTACTGCCAAAAGCCCCAAAGAAACAACCAGCAAGCCCGTAACCAGCCCTCCTTTAAAAGAAATATCCAAAGCCGGAGCAAGGCCGTTCTTAGCCGATTCGGCAGTTTTGAGATTGGCTTTCGTAGAGATAATCATTCCTATAAATCCTGCCAGCCCGGAAAGAAAAGCCCCCGCAAGAAACCCTATTCCAGTTTTGAGATCAAACGCTATCCAAAGAATAAGGAAAAGAACAAAAGATACCCAGGCAACCGTTCTGTACTGCCTTTTCATATAAGAAATAGCTCCCTCTCTGATTGCGGAAGCTATCGCAGACATCTTCTCGTCTCCGGAAGGATATCCTGATATTTTTCTCATTATGAAAAACACGAAAACAATTGCCGCTAAAGAAACAATTATTGGAATGTATATCATAATAATTGCGTTATTTTTCTAATTGTTATTTTCCGGCTCCTCTGAAGAAACGGCCTCATCGGATCCTTCCGCCCTCACATCTATTTTCCAGCCCGTGAGTTTGGCGGCAAGTCTTACATTTTGGCCGTCTTTGCCTATTGCAAGAGAAAGCTGATCTTCAGGAACTATGCATAATGCCTGATTTTTTGGCATTATTTTCACTTCCGAAACTTTTGCGGGAGACAAAGAATTAGCAAGAAATTCCTCCGGGCTGTCGGAGTGCTGTATTATATCTATCTTTTCTCCTCCCAGCTCGTTTATCACAGCCATAACCCTGGATCCTCTCTGTCCCACCGCAGACCCTATCGGATCTATTCCTTCCTCATTAGAAGCAATGGCCACCTTGGAACGGGATCCGGCCTCTCTTGCAATTGATTTAATAACAACCTGGCCTTGGGATATTTCAGGAACCTCAAGTTCAAAAAGCTTTGAAATAAATTTAGGATAAGCCCTTGAGAGGATTATTGCAGGACCCTTCGGAGTATCTTCAACTTTTAAGATATAGAATTTGAGGCGCTGTCCGGGCCTGTAAAACTCTCCGTATATCTGTTCTTCTTTTGGCATTATCCCCAGAGTTTTTCCTATGTCAATAAATATATTCCTCCCTTCTATTCTCTGGATGGCTCCAGACACAATCTCGCCCTCTTTGGATTTGTATTCATTAAATACTGTCTCTCTTTCCGCCTCCCTTATTTTCTGAAGAATAACCTGCTTTGCTGTCTGGGCGGCTATTCTTCCATAGCTCTTCTTGGATTCAAGGGGAATTTCAAGTTCCTCGCCCGCTTCTATTTTCTTATTCTGTTTTTTAGCTTCTTCCAGCATTATATGCTTTTCTTCATTAAACCTTATCTTTCCCTCCGCTTCTTCGCCCCCCTCTTTTTCTTCTCCCAGCTCCAAAAGCTCTTCTTCAGAGTAAATCATTTCTTTTGTAACCGCAGTCTTGACTTGCCAAAACTGAACATCACCCGTGTTCGGATCAAATTTGGCCTTTATAATCTGGCCCTTTTTGCCGTAGTCTTTTTTGTATGCGGCCGCGAGGGCAGTTTCTATGCTCTCAAGCACCTTTTCAAAGGGAATTCCCTTTTCGTCGGTTATCTGAGATAACGCTGACGCTATGTTTTTTAGATCCATAAAAAATGAAGTCCGTTTCTCAACGGACAGCCACTATTATCTTAATTATGATGTTATCATATCATATTATGTTGTCAAGACAGAAGAAAAAAGGCCCCGCCACAAATTGTGCGGGGCAAAAGAACATCTTTCCAGGACATTAGATCCTTTTCTCTTGTAGCCAGCTACTTTTTATGCTAGCTAGCTGCTTTGCTTTTTTTGATTCTTTACTTTCCTCCTTGATTCTTCAAAAAGTCTGCGAATTCTCTCGCGCTCTCTCTGTTTAACCTCCGAGATCAAGACAGTCATGGCCTCAACAGATCCGCCCAGAACAGCCTCTCTTATATTATTCGGCTTGCGTAAAGAAGCATCGCCTTGAGTTGTGCCATCGGACGGAAGCCATACTTTCCCTTCTAGGGCAAGTTCTTTCAGTTTGGCGATAGTGGGCTCATCCAGCTCTAAATCTCTCTCGTTAAGCCATTCTATTTCTCTTAATTCGTCAAGAACATAAACAAGTTGCGGTCTAGCCCGGATTAACCTCGTTTTTGCTGGCTCCACTTTTTCCCTTTGCCATTCAAGAAGGGTCTCCCCCGGATATTGGAAAACCCATGCCAAATGCGCAATCTCTCTCAAGAAGCTACTGTAAATTTCTCTGATGTGTCCGTCCGGGGGGATGGGATTACGCAGGCCTACAGTATTCCCTGGCCGCAAGAACCAAAGAACTTTTTCCAACAACTCCTCTTGTTCTAGAGCCCACCACCACAAAGGTAGCTTGTCATCCCTTACTCCTCCCTTGAAAAACTTCGAGCAGAGAATAGAAAAAGCCTTTTTGGCAATTTCTCTTCGCATTTCTGTAATACGAAAATCATTGCTTCCGGAAGAAAAATTGCAAGTGCGAAAAAACCCGTCAGCTACCGACAGAAGAAAAGAAACCAGTTCGCAGTCCTGCCACCACGAGTCTGTAAGAGCATGAAGCAAGCCCATTCTTTGATGAAAGTACTTTTCTTTTCTCCATAGGGCCCTCCATTCGCTGAATGTACCGAAGGATAACGGGAGATAATCCATAAGAGGATGAGATCCCGCCGATATCCCAGACCCAGCCCTTTTTCCATTTTCTTCTTCATTCATGTTCTGATCCCTTTCAACTATGCCCAATTATTTAGGGCGGTTATAAAAGAACTGAAAACTATTTCTAATTTACAATTAGCTACAAAAAAGTCAATCTTGTAAGTTCAACAAGTAAGTGCAACACTTTGATGAAATGAGTTATCATCAAGGTGATATGAATTACAAGCATTTTACGGTTGAGGAAAGAGAGAGAATCCAGGAAATGCTCTGGCAAAAAGCCTCAATCAGGAGCATTGCCGGAGCTCTTAACCGTTCGCCCTCCTCTGTCTCCAGAGAGATTAGCAGAAACAAGGATGCCCTTGGCAGAAGGTACTACATGCCCAGAACAGCTAATGAGCGAGCTCTGGAGAAAAGAAAAAGCAGAGGCAGAAAAGACAGGCTGAAGAACAGCGTAGTCAGAGAATATGTTATCCAGCGGCTAAAGGACGACGGATGGAGTCCGGAGCAGATAGCCGGAAAGCTTCCCGAAGAAAGACCGGGAAATCACATTTCCCACGAAGCAATCTATCAATATATTTACGCCCAAGTCCACCGCAACGGCTGGGGACAATTAAGACCAGGCCGGGAAGATCTTCGAGGCTACCTGAAAAGACGCCATAGGAGACGACGGATCAAGGGACTTAGAAAACCCCAAAGAGTATCCCGTTTTTCAGGAGTTTCCATTGAAAAACGGCCTGCCATAGTGGATAAAAGAAACCGTATTGGAGACTGGGAATCGGACAGTATTGTCTCTTTCAACAATATGCCAGGATTAAATTCTTTGTTAGAGAGAAAATCAGGGCTAATCTTGCTGACTAAGGTTTCAGAGAAGACAGCCGAAGCTACGACAAATGCCATTGTCGGAAGGCTCTCGGGCCTTCCTGGATGCACCTTAACCATGGACAATGGTTCAGAAAACCAATACTGGAAAAAAATTGAAGAAAGGCTTGATTTGAAATGCTTTTACGCCCATCCCTATGCTTCCTGGGAAAGAGGAGGCAACGAGAATGCCAACGGCCTAGTCAGGTGGTATTTTCCAAAGAAAACAGATTTTAGGAAGGTCTCAGATGAAGAGATTGCCAGAGTGGAATATGCCCTGAACACCAGGCCAAGGAAGAGATTGGGCTGGAAAACTCCATTAGAAGTGTTTTTAAAAGAATTGAATCGTACCAATAATCGTATTAAGATTAACAACAACATAGCAAGTGTTGCAATAACTGGTTGAATGTACCCTTTTAAGGATATCTTAACAAGATGGAACAAAAGTAATTGATTTTTGCTTAATTTTGAATTCATTTTTTGTTTTTAACGAATGGATAAATTTTATCCATTTTTT
>Ga0208958_1000360_pt1 | contig 55213 bp, 82 predicted proteins | sample RifOxyB1_FD_184032 | JGI IMG/M metagenome (GOLD analysis project Ga0208958, IMG submission 184032) | Soil microbial communities from Rifle, Colorado - Rifle Oxygen_injection B1 (SPAdes) | ecosystem: Environmental > Terrestrial > Deep subsurface > Rock core/Sediment | place: Rifle, Colorado...
CCCATAAGTAGAATAAATTCACCAGTATAGGCTGTATATCTTCTTTTGTAAGAATGCTCATTTATTTTCTTAGCTACTTCTTTTATATCCTTTGCCATTAAGATATTAGGCAAAGACCATGCAACATCTTTTGATATTTTACCGAACATGGATATATCTACTTTTGATTTTCGATCTTTAAGATCCATTTTGAGTTCCCATTATTACTTTATCTCCAAAAGGAATTTTAATAGACGATGATTCGTTAGTTGTCAACCATAAAACTGGATAGCTTGGTTTCTTTATTTTAAGATCAGCATACAAATCTGTGAAATATACAAGTCCTGCTATTTTCTTAGAGTTCTTTTCTACCCATTCAAATACAGGAGAGAATCTAGTTCCTCCACCACCTGGAATAGAATTGATTTTTATTTGCTCGTGTTTTTGGAATGTAAGAACTTCCTGAATATCATAATCACAAAAGATAACTATACATTTAAACTGAACCATTCTCTTTAAAGCATTTAGTTCTGAAAAGAACTGATTCAATAATTCAGGATACACACTTCCAGAAACATCTATTCCTACAACTATTGTACCATAATCTACCCCATCAAGTGATGGAAAATAAAACTGTCTAATCCTTCTATTTCTTTTTAACCAGTTATAATTTGTTTTTGCTTTTTCAGTAATCCATCGAGCGATATGGCGTTTCCAAGGTACAGTCGGTTTTATAATATCAAATAATTGTCTTTCAAGCAATCCTTTTCCATCTCCTGCTAATTTTCCTAAAGAACTAGCTTGAGCTATCAATTCTTTTACTCTAGCAGTTTCTTCTGATTTGGAAGTTCCTGCTGGAGCATCTTCTACTCCACCGATATCTCCTTTAAAAGAACCGCTACCTTGATTTTTGGGTGGATCTGGAAGTTTATTATACACTGATTCTACGGACATGTTTATATATTCTTCAGAATACAACATATCTGGAATAGACTCTAGTTTCATTTCTTTTATTAGAATAAGATTTACTACATAATCTGCCGCTATATTGTATTTTGTATTTTCCCTATTTTCTCTTCTAATATGGTGAGCCAGCATTATATGTAGAAATTCATGAGCTAAAACAGTTAGAGTTTGTTTTCTAGTAAGTTTATCAATAAAATCTGAATTATATTTAATCCAATATCCATTTGTACAAGCTGTAGGTATGGATTTGTCTTCTTCTATTTTGGTTGATAATAGAATTGGTATCAGCATTTGGTAATCTGATACAATTCTATTTCTAGCTACTTTGATTTTTAGTTCAGCAGATTCCATAATTACCTCATTAAGAGAACAATCCTGAAATATTGTTTAGAATATCATCTGCTTTTTTGATAGCATCTTCTCTCTCATTTTTGTTTTCTTTCAAGGTTTCAATATCAAATCCTGCAAGTTCGGACTCCATTTGTTGTCTCAACATTTCAATTTTTGGATCATCTGTGATGTTAAGAAAGGGTAAAATTTGTACCAACTCTCTTACATTTTCGACGATTGTCTTATGCAATCGTGGTGACTTATCTCCAACTTCTTTCAATTTTGTGTACTCATCAAGTCTAGTTTTCATATGAGAAATGGAATCTACTATACGATTTAGAACGTCTTGCATAGCCAAATTTGTCTTCTCATTATGATAATCTTCTACCTCTTTTACTAATTTTTCTTTCAATTCTGCTTCAGCTTCTACTCTCAAATCTCCACTTGTTGCTATTGGTTCATACTTAATATCAAACCCAAATGAGTTTCTTACTTCATCAAATTCTGGATATTTTACGTTTCCCAATATTCCAAGAGATGTTTTCATGGAAAGAGTCAAATCTTGATACTTAGATTCTAGAGAGTCTAATGCTGTTACTTGCTCATCTCTAATAATTTTCAATCCAGTTTCAAAAATATCAATAAGCGAGATATTAAGTAATCTCCATCCACCATCACGCCAAGGCAAAGTAAACTTACAAACAAAAGGTCTAATAGCATTAGTAGATTTATCAAGTGCAGCGGTATACTCTTTAAGAAGAGTTTCCTTTTTCATTTTAATTGCTTTTTGATTTACTCCAAATGTAGACGCAAACATTTCTTCCGCTATATGATCTCTTTCCTCAAAAGGAAACTTATGAACTACAACTCTTACTAGAATTCCTTTATTAAGTAAGCTCATTTTATTTCTCCTTATTTGTCGTCTAAAATCATTATTTCATTAGCTACTATCACTTGCATTTTATCTTGTATTCCTTTAGCAAGAACTCGTCTAAATTTTACTTTATAAACTTTACAATTATTTAAAAATGTATCTACAATATATTGAGCATCTTTTTTATGTTTAAAAATATGAAATCCAGATTGGTATGTTCCATCTCCATAGATAGTTTGTAGATATTCTATTCCACAAAAAGAAGAATTTTTTATCCATATATTAGTTTTTAAATTTTTATTAGTGTAATAGTGTTCAAATTTTATTTTTTCTGTTTCTACATTAAAATATTTATATCCCTCATATCTATGAATTTTAAATTTTTTTAGATAATCCAAACACATTTTATTTCTCCTTATTATTTGAAGGTTGCAATCCAACAAATATGATCTCTGTCAGCCCAATCATAAAGTCTACTCATTACATCATCAAAATTATATTTATCTGCTTCTTCGTCTTCTGAAAAAGAAATCAATTCATCTACTTCATCCATTGGATAGTACTTTTCTTTTATTTTTAAATTTTCTAGTCTATTTGCTGTTTCTTTTGCCAATTCCTGAACTGTAATCTCATCATCTTTTGCTTGTTGCCAAATATCTTTAATATCTAAAGTATATTTCCAGTTTGCCATTTTTATTTCTCCTTTTTAAGTAGGCCATCCATTTTTAGTTGCATCTGAAAACATCTTCTCAAGTCTTTTACAGTCTTCTTCTGGAAGTCCTGTATGGTATTGAATATCATACCAAGCAGAATTTCCGTCTATTGCCTCTAAAAAAGCCAACATCCATTCTTTTGCAGAATAACCAAACAATTTTTCTTCCATTTTATTTCTCCTTAAAATAAGATACTACCTGGATGATCCCAAGAAGTGTAAAGATGCCCATCTTGATTATAAATCAAACTTCTAATATCATTTGTATGGTTAGAGCTTTGAATACAATAATCAGATAACAAAATACTCATATTCTTATATCCAACCAAACGACTTCCATCTACAGTTTCTCTGATAAATTGAAACTTCATACATTCTTTAAGAATAAAATCATAGTTAGCTGTTCCATCATTTTCTATAATATATTCTTCCGTTTTATCTGCTTTATTACTACTTACTATGTTTTTTGGTATAGACACTTTTCTAAATATCACTTGTCTGACATTAAGACGTTCACACAAATCTAATACTTTTTTAATTGGTTTAAGTGGAAACTTAGAAGTAACATTTAAGCATAGTCTTACTAACATTTTATATTGAGGTATATTTTCAATAAGATTTATCATTGATTGATCAAATTCACTATCTATAGATATAGCTATGATATTTACTCCTTCTCTATAAAGAACTGGTAGAAAATCTTCATATCTTTGAGCAAGTAAAAGTCCATTAGTTTGTATTTCTACTGGAAATGAATTAAACTTTTGTATTAGTCCTATCATTTCATAGAAGTTAAGAAATGGTTCACCTTTACCAGTAAAGAGTATACTGCTAACTTCTGCTACTTCTGCTATTTTTGCTACTTTTTTTGCATTTCTTACCATTAGTTGATAATTAGATTCTGGTTCAAAAGTCATTTTACTAATACAATATTTACAATTTTTATCACAACCTCTATTTGGGACACAAATAGTAAGATTATTTGCTCTCATTATATCCCTCTACATTGCAAGATTTTTAGCATTTGCATTAAGCCAGTCTCTCCATTCTGGAATAGAAAGAAGTTCACCACCCATTGTCTTTCTAACAGAAAGGAAATAGAAAAACTGGAACTCTTCTCTAAGTTTATGAATATATTTAATAATATTATTAGCAGTTTCTTTTTTGGTTTTAGCTATTAGCGTACAAACAAGAGTGTAAATAATATCCGTTGCAGTCGGAACTTCTACAGAATCTGGATTTTTAATAATAGCATCTACTGATGGAATCTTAATTGCGAGTTTAATAAAAGAATTTAGCAAAGTACCTACTGGTACTCCAACAACTCCCTGAATGATTTCTTTAAATACAAATGAAAAATGATCTTGAGTGTTGTAAAGCAATCTAGAAACAAACTCATATGTTCTAGGAGTAGCCTGATTTTTATAAATCAAATCAGGTCTAGTTTTAATCCAAGCAATGATTATAGGATGAAATTTAGATTTCAAGAAATAATCTGTATAGTCATCACAATCTATTTCAGCAGTTTTAGGAGTGCATTCTGTAAAATCGGGAGTAGAACAAGCAACCCCTACGTGAGACATTCTAGTAATAAGAGGTGCAGGAATAGGATTAGACATTGCAAAATCTTCTGGTCTATTTCCAGCACCCATAATATACCATTCTTTTGGTACTTTATGACCTTTTACTTCATTCTTTAAAATCAAATGGTAGAGAGCTTTTTGCAATAATAATTCTGAATCTGGCAATTCGTCTATTAGAAGAATTCCTTTTCCACTATCTGGCAAAAGAGCTGGACGTTTAAAAACAGTTTTATCTCCAGAAATATCAGGCAATCCCAAAATATCAGATGGATCAATAAGAGGTGCTTCAATTACTTCAAATCCAATATTCATTTCTTTTGCTATTTGTTCTGGTCCTTCAGATTTTCCAACTCCACCAGGACCCCATGCCATAAGAGGAACTCCTGCATTCATACAAATCTTTATGGCTTCTTTATATTGAGAAATGTTCATATCACTCTCTTTTGTTTACATATTCGTAAGGAAAATCTTTATCTTCCCAACCACAAACAAAAGATATTCCGTATTCCAGGACTGGAAAATTTGATCTCATTATTGTATCATACATTTCTATTGCTTTATTCATTGCTTCTTCTCTTGTTTTAAAAACATCTGCTTTTCCAAAATATCTAGCAATTTCTCTTGGATTTAGTTTATTTTTTGATTTTCCTTTTCCTTTATATGGGTTTTTAACTCCATTTTCTTCTTGTTCTTTTACATATTTCTCATCATAAAGTCTTTCATCGTTCCACCACCAATTAAGATTATCAATTGCTGATGCTTCAGTGACCCTAAATCCATCTTTTGCTTGAAGAATATAAATTCCATTATCTGCACTCATAGTTTTCTCCTTTTAATTCTCATACAAAAGGTTTATAACTTTGAAACTTGCTCGTTTCGGGCCAACAAAGGATTCTATTAGTGGACGAATAACAATTCCTTCTCCATTATTACCATTAGGATATTTAATCTCTGCCCATTTTCTAATTTCTTCTTCAGTAATATCAGTTGGAAGTTTAAATCCATAATTTAAAATAGTGACGGTAGGAATATCAAAGTCCGCTGCTAGTGAAAAAGCATCATCCACATTCATATATTTTTGTTCTTCAATATCCCAAACATTGTAGAGAAAAGGAGTTAGTTCTTTTAATCCAAGTCTGTTTCCTTGTATTCCAGGACCAGCCAATTCAAATTGAAGAGCAATGTTATAATCTTTTAGTTGTCTTTCTAAATCATATCTGACTGCTATCTGCCACAACTTATTATTTTCTGTATTTTTCTTTTCTAGTGTTCTAGAACAAACCCCAAAATGGTCTTTATAATTATAGATTGTTAGTGACATACCGTCTACCTTAACTGTAGAATAAAACTCCTTTCCTCTCATAAAATCTACAATTTCTGGTACAGTTTGGAAGTTTGGTTCATCTGTTTTAGGAATAAAAGAAGGAAAAGATCCAAGATTTTGTCCTTCAAATCCTGCTGGTACTGGTTTAGAGTATTTAGTAACATTCATTAATTCCGTAATATCATCTCCAATATTACCAACAATAGTTAAAGGCATTACTAATGCTTCAGATGGAGCATTTCTAAGTCTTTGCATTCTGATTCTGTAATTATGTTTTTCTAGAAACAAAAACTTATCTATTGTAGGTAGAATGCTATCCTGCAAATAGACTTCACAAACTGATCCAATTTCAAATGTTCCTTTTTGTGCTACAGCTCTCCATTTTCCACCCTTGCCACAAACTACTGTTAGGCTTTCTATTTTATCAGCATTTTCTATTGGAGAAATATCTACTACTTTTCCTACATAAGCTAATCCTGTAGTCATATTTTATTTCCTTTTGTGTAAAAAATTATAAAGATTTAATACTTGTTCTGTTCTTCTAAAATTACCACAACTGCATTTAATAAAAGGATTAGAAACCAAGTGATTTGATTTTTTCTTACATATTTTACATTTTATTTTTATAATATTTCCTTGAGGAGTATGCCAAACAGCAATTGGAATAATTTTCCAAGACATGTTTTACTCCTTACAATCCCAATCAAGTAATCTTTCCATTTCGTTTATTTCTGCATCACAAAATCCTTCAGGCCAATCAGAAATTCTTCCGTTTTTATCTGGTTTTAGTATTCTATTCTCAAACAAAAATTCTATATCTTTTGGATCAATTTCTCCTTTATGAATCGCTGCTCTAACTGCATGTATTGGTAAAGATGTAGAAACTTGAAAATTTAAGTGTAGATTTTTATCTTTGCATACTACTAATAAATTTTTTACTCCATATTCTCCATACAACCAATCTTTATAATTGAAATCAGAAATTGGTTCTCCATCTGCACAATATTCTATTGTTATCATGTTTGATTCTCCTTACAAATTGGACATTTTTTCATATCTAATGTCCAAACTCTATTACATTTTTTTACACACCCACCCCAGTTCTTTTAGTATTTTGTGTGGTTCGCTTCTTTGGTTTTTTCTTTTTCTTATCTACTTTTTCCTCCATAATACAGGCAAAGTATGTTCTGCAATGTGGACATTGAGTTAAATTTTCATCAATTATCTTTGCACAATTTTCACACACTACTGTATTTGTATTACCTAAACTTTCAACCAAATAGAGTAAACTTTGCATGAGAAGAAATCTCATAGCTGGATTTCCATTTGTAGACCTAGTAAACATTCTGCCTAGTCTAATAACTTGATTATTAGAAAGTCCATCTATCATCTTCTTACTTTTTTTCATAGAAGCTGTTAAATGCTTTTCTATTGCCATAGCAGCTCCTATTTCCATTTGAAGTAAATACTTATAACTTTCTATTGTAACATCTCCACTGCCTGTTTGTTGTCTATTAATATTTCCGATATCAATTTCCGTTCCAAGTTGACTTGGAAAATCCTCTCGTCTATCGTTTTCTTGACCATTAAATCCTTGTATATGCATATTGACTCCTGTCCTATCCTATGAATTCTATCTATTGCTTGATCCCTAACATCAAATTGCCACACATGTTCAAAAAATCGAGTATGTTGGAATTTTGCTTTTGATTCTAGTTTAAATAACTCAATTCCTATTCCACCAGACTCTTGTTGTCCAATAAATACTGGTATCTTCTTATTAGATTGATAATCTTTCCAGACTTTACCTTTATCTTTTGTTCCACCATGCATTATTGCATGTTTGATATTCAGATTTTCTAGTTTATTAGAAATCATTTCAATTGATTTTCTAAATCTGCACCAAATTACTACAGACTCATCTGCATCCACAACTAGTTCTGTATCTTCAATTAAGGCGTCCAATTTAGGGGTCTCCTTCAATTCTATTATTGGACCCCCTGTTTCCTCTATTAGAAATCCTGCTGTTACCTGCTGTAGCCTTATGAGCTTTGTAAGTACATTTAATAGATTACTCTTTGTTGAACCATCTTCTAATAATTTCTCAATAACTTTTTTCTTTACTCCGTCATAAATCCTTTGAAGTGAATCGGACATTTCAACTCTAATAACATCAAATATCTTTTTAGGTAGGTCAATACATTCTTCTTTTCTTTTCCTAATACAGATTGTGAATATCTTTTTAGTCAAAACTTCAGCTTTATCCATCTTTAGAAGAAACTTATCATGTCCTGCTATTTCCTTCTTATTAAAAAAGTATCCTCTAAAGGCAAAGAAACTTCCACCAAACGTCTTTCCTAAATCTACAGCATAAAATTGTGACCAAACATCTAATGGATAATTAGATATTGGAGTACCAGTCAACATTATTCTATGTTTCACTGAACTAAGCTGAGAAATTTCAAATGAGGCTCTAGATCTATTAGAAAATGGATTCTTAATATATCTAGCAGACTCATCATAAATAATAACATTTATTCCTATTTCTGCCAATTGTGGTAGGAATAAAGGCAATCCCGCATAATTGATAATACCGAATTGAATATCTTCATTCTTAAACTTCTCGATTTGGTAGATTTTTTGATCTCTATTTCCTCCATGTAGAATAATAGATTTATACTCAGAGAACTTTTCTATCTGAGTTGTCCATCCATCGAAAATAGCAATAGGACAAACTGTTAGGATTTTGGTTATTTCTTTATCCTTTTGCATTCGGTATCTTGAAATGTCGATTGCTATTTTTGTTTTTCCTAATCCCATATCATATAGCAATCCAACATTATTATGCGTGATACCGAATGCAAGTCCTTCTAATTGATATTCTCTAGGAGGTGGACCTATAAACGTAAAATCTTTTGGAGCTTTCATTCAATAGAGGTTTCCTTTCAGTTACAGGTTATTAATAAGCTAGATAGTGTGCTGATTTCTTTCCATTGACTACATTATTGATTACTTCGTCTATTTCTTCTTTGTGAGTTTTAATAAATTCTTTCAAGGATTGTCTTGATTCTCTTTGCCAATTATACAATCCTTCATCATTTAGAATCCAAAGTCTTCTTTCCTCATTATTGATTTTCATATAATCCTTTCTTTCTTTTTTATCTCCATAGCAACTTTAGTTCTTTCATATGTACAAATAATAGATACTACTTGTGTGCCAATATATTCCATATCAATAGTAGAAAACCCATTTTTAACCCATTTTTTAATAATAGGATCTAAAGTTTTATATAATTCTTCATCAAATGCTCCACCTTCGTCATTATATGACTCGTATTTTTCATTTATCAGGCGTTTCATTTTATTACCTCTTATTTTATAATCATGTTTTTACCAATACAGATTTGACTTCTAGTTTTACCTGCAAGAAACTTGCCATTTATTCTCTCAGGCATTACCCAAAGTCTATTATCTCCAATATCCTGTTCTACTTTACCTGAAAGTATATCATTTGATTGATATGAAAGTCTGAATTTGATATTATCGTTTCTACAATATTGTTCCTCTTCTTTCATAACTACATGAAGATTAGAATTTGTTTTCTTCAAATAGTCATTAATTCTCTCAGCGTCATCTTTTGATTTCTTTAGAAACGCTTTTACTCTTTTACCATCTACATTGTAACCATAGACTGCGTGCTTTTTCATTGTTTTGTTCCTCCTAATGAGATTAAATAGTCGATTCCAGTATAAACTCCTTTGGTCCCATAATACTGAATATTAGAATTAGCTAAAAGTGTTCTTCCAAAATCATTCATTGTCATTTCTGGAGATATATAAATGTGTCTATTAATACAATTAATCAGTTTAAAATGTTTAGTTTTCATTAATGGTAAAAGTATTGTACCATCTACTAATTTAATAGCATACAATACTTTTCCTGGAGTTTCCTTTAATATTCTTATTTTTTTCATACTAGTGTACCGAAATATCACTATAATCAAATTCTTCGGCACATTTTTTGCACAAAAAATCATTTCCAACTCTTTCCCAATTATCAGAGTCAAGAGATATTCCACAATAACAACAAAATGTTACATCATTTTCTTTTGATTCTGTCAATTTAACTTTACAATCAGGGCAAGTATCTTCATCTATTTCCCAGACTTCATAAAGATTACCACATTGAGGACATTCATAATAATCATAGTAATCTTCTGTTTCTTGTTTCTCTAAATCAGAATTGAACCAAGTTTTAACATATTCTGATTTACCAAGTTTAGGAAATGTATTATAACCATAATTCCATTTCCTACTATATACTGGTTTTTCATACTGATCTGTTATATTTTCTATAATCTCTAAACCAAACTTCCTGGCAGTTTTTAGTTGTGTAATATTTGTGTAATCGGTTGTGGTATGAGGATTATAATAACCACAAGATAAATTTACACAACTAATATAATTAGAAACTTCATCTGCATCTGAAAAAGCTCCTGTTACAGATTTATAACCTTTTGGACCTCCAATTATCTCTAATTCCTTTTCAAATTCTTCAGTACAGTAATCATTTAGTGTGCCTATAATATTAGTTCCGTTTCTACGGTCAAATAAAAGTCCATAAAGTAGATCTTCCAAATATTCTGTTTGACAGATATGTTTAATATTACCATTACAAGTTTCTTCTTCAGTAGAAAAGATAAAACTGATATCTGGATGTTCCTCTAATATAGAAAGACAAATCCAAATACCATTTTTATCGTCTGCTCCTAATGTACCGTCTCCTCTAATCTCAGAATTGTTAATTGTAATTTTCTTAGCTGGTTTTGCATAAACCTGATCCATATGAGCAAAAACCAATGGTGTATTAGGAATTATTCTATAAATCTGATGATAATTATCAATTTTGAAATCATTAATTCCTAATTTCTTCAACTTAGACTGGACAAGGTTTGACATTTCTTTTTCTCCAAACGTAGGAGAAAAGGTTCGATAAAGTTCTAGTAAATCTTCAAGAGTAATAATCTTACTCATTTACAGCCTCCGTTTCAGGAATATAGCATTGATCACAAATTTCATCGTCAGCCGATTCGTTCTCTTTTGAAGTTATTTTTTTACAATCTTTACAAACAAAAAACAAATCCTCAAAACAACCTGAACAATATCCTGCTTTTTCTGATTCTTCATCATCATGATGAACTCCACCACATTCTTCACAAGTAAAATAATCTGATTCATAGCATTCTGTGCAAAGAGAATTTCCATCATGTGTAGTATGGGAGTATTCCATTTTTACATATTTTTCACATCCACTGCAAAATACATAATGTCTATTTCTACAATATTCACAAATATAATCTTCATTTATTGTTTCAAGCGCATCATCATTATAAACTGCTTCTCCACAATGATGGCAGTTTACATAACTTCTATTAAAACAATCTTCACAATATAAACCATCATTAGTAGAATATGAATCCTCTTGATGATATCTTCCACCACAATCATCACAATAGAAATAATCCTCATCACTATCTTCATTTAAATAAGATTCTTCAAATGAGGAAAATCCACCAGTATGAGACATATGAGTTATTGAATTACATCCACCACCATAATAAATAAAATCATTACTATCAACTCCAACTCCAATTCCATCATAATAAATAGCAGTTATATTTCCATTTACATATCTACCTGTAGTAAATCCAAAACTTCTTCTACAGTATGTTGTATGAAAACTCGGTCTGGTCATACATTTTATTGAAAGATGTTCCATCAATCCTTTGAACATTTCTTCAGATTGATTACCAAACATTCGAAGACAACAACTAGAATTGTCTTTATAAAGATTAAATGATCTTTGAATATATTTAAAATGTTTAAATTCTAAATTTTTAGTAGTATATTTGTTTATTTTACCATTTGTGGCAAAAAAGATATATCTATGTGGATCAAGTAAAGCTGCTGGAAGTCCCATATAGAAAGCATCAGAAAACGTACTTTCTAAATTTAAACAACTTCCGTTGATTGTGCAGTTCTGATTAGTAGAGCAAAATACATAATCAATGGGGTTTCTAGTTAAACACAATGTCAAAACACCATTTGATCTATTAGATGAAATCTCATTTACCTGTTCTTGAGTCAGAATATGATCATCAAGAAGCAATTTAAACAATTTTCTAAACTGCTTCCCAATTTTAATTTTTCCAGTTGAATAAGTATCATAATTTATTAATTGATCCCATGCAACACTGCGTTTTTTCATCCAAGGAACTATTTTTTCATAATAATCTATACTTTCCATAATATTACAGTAAACTTTATATCCCATATCCATATTTTTATCTGTATTGTCACAATAAAAGAATCTACGTTTGGATACAGGATCAAGTCCCAAAGCCTTATCAATCTCATATTCTTCTTCATTATTTACATAATTCAAAATTCTCTCATTTGTGTCATCGTCATAAAAGAAATGAGGAAGTAACTTCTCAAATCTTTCATGATTAATCTGATTTGATTCAGGCAAAATAACATCATTGAATTCGTCTTTGTTAAATTCTCTAATGTCCATAAATTAACTCCTCTTCTGATATTTTTGATAGAGAAATTTCCAAAAATTAATGGTATAGTTATTTGATTTTTCTATTTCTAATCTAATGTGATGCCGTAAAATTACCCAAGGAACATCTTCAAGGTTAAATGTTTTAGTTTCTGTTTCATTTTTAATTTTAAGCTGTAAGTTGCCATCTTTCATTTCTCCAATAAAGGAACAATATACATTTCCTTTTTGGAATGCTTCAGGCCAAATTTGTCGAATAGCTAATGATCTTTCTAATTTTAAATGTAATTCCTCTCTTAGTTTTATTTTTTCTTGCAAATTCTTCCATGTTTCATTGATCATAAATCCTCCTTTGTTAAATATTAAAAATTGTCTTAAGTATAATATTTAAGACAATTTTTAATATCAAGAGATAAGAGAAAAAAACTCCTACCTCTTGAAAAATGTATTAGTTTTTTGGTATATATCCACCCATTGTTTTTACCCACGAAATATCTTCCTCTGTTGCTTCTCTTACTATATCTTTATAATTATAAGTTCCTACCTCAATTTTAATTTCTTTTTTAGCCTGTTCTATATTTCTATATTTTCTAATTCCACAGCCCATATCAGATTCAAAATAGTAAAAAGGCATACCTAAACTCCTTTATAAATAATAGGATTGATAAAAAACTTCAGTATGGTTAATATCCTAATTGTGTTTTTTCTACTTATTCCAAATTCCACAAATCTGCAATATAGGTGTCCACAATTGAATTTATGTTGTATCCAATTTCTCATAAGACACCTCCTTTTTATTTATACCTCTTCTTCTTCATATTCTCCATAATCATAAGAGTTCACTCCAATTCCAATAAAATCTTGTATTTCTCCTGTAAAAACATTTAGCATTAATATTCCATTTGTTTTTAGAGTTGCTATACATAAAGATTTTCCTATAGAATTGTTTGTAGAATCTTCTAAAATTATATCAATGTTCCCTTCTTTGGATTTAGTCAAAAACACATCAATAATCTTTTCTTTTTTAACTTCTTTATTTCTGAGTCTAAACATAATTATTCTCCTTAAATCTTATTTTTTTGTATTAATATCCCAATAGAAGTTTTTTATTCTTTTTCAAAAACAGCTCCAAACTTTTTTTCAATGACTCCAAAATCCTAATTTGAGTTACTTTCTGTTCTTCTAGTGGATCAATATTTGTTAAATATAAATTTATATGTCCTTTAATATCTCCTTTTATAGAAACTTTAAGTATTTTATCTTTTATATTACCTTGCAAAATAAACATAGTTACTCTCCTTTCTCACATTGTTTCTATATAATCTTGAATTATAAGATCTGCTATTACTGGATTGAATTTAGATTGTTTGAAGGATTTACCTACTCGAATTATGTTATTGCTACAGAGAAATAAAAGCTGATTATTAAAGTTATTTCTGTTTTTATAAACCTCAATTTTAGTTTTAGGAAATGTTGCTATTAAATGCATGTTCATTTTGTTAGTTAAATAAGAAACAATCATTTGCCGATCAGATAGCATTAGGTTCTCCTTATGGGTTTAAGATTTTCAAATTCATTATACATTTCCCACCAATTTTCTGCTACTACTGGACAATTAAATTCAAATTTAAAAGGAATACATGAATCACATCTATAACATCTTAAAGACATATCTCTATTTTCATAATTACCATCATAATAAATAGGAGTAGCTTCTGGTTGCTTTTTTATACTTTTTGCATGTTTGTGACAGAAAATCTTCTTTTTGGTATAGTAACCTACAATTTCCATAGTTAAATCCTCCATATTAGATTTAAACTACCATTTCTGCTATCTAGTTCAAAACTAAATAGCAGAGAGGGAGTTTAAACTTCTTTTTCTAGAATTTGGTAATATGTAAGAAATTTATTCTTGTAATCGTCCCTATCAAAATCATCATAAACTATAATTGGTTCTGATCCATCATTTGTTCCGTGATCTTCTATAATTTCTATTGCCTCTTTTATAGATTTTGCAGTATCTATAAAAACATCAAGTATTGTAAAAAATTCATCAGTATATGTTATTATATAAATCTTTTTAGGGTTATCATCTCTGTCTTCATCTAATTTCCAGATAATTTTATGTCCACATTCTGAGCAATATTTATCATATTCTCTTATCTTCTCTTCTCCACAGTTTTGACAAATATAATATTTTTGATATGTTTCAAATTCATCAGAAAAGTCTTCATTTGTAATAATAACCGTTTTATCAGTAGTCATAATTATTCTCCTTTCAACCAATTAGTTTTCAAACATTCCATACTTCTTTTGGCATTATCAAGATTTCTATATGATTCTACAAAATAATTAATGGAATCAATAGCTTGATTAAGAATTATAATCTGACTATGTTCAATTCCAATAGTCTGAAGATATTCTGAATAAGAAGAATCATAAATATCCAAAACCTTTTTTACTTGCCTATGAAGCATTATAACATCCAACGCCCCATAATAAGATTTGGTCATAAATTTAACTACTGAATTTATAGATCCATCAGCCCACCTTGGAATTCTTTCCCATCTTCTGTCATATTGTTTATTTTCTGATCGAGAAATCTTTCTCTCACTTTCAGAATAATAAACAATTTTCTCATCATTATATTTAAGATTAGAATAAAACAGTATATCTTCATTTGAATCTTTCATATCTCTCCAAGAAGAAGAGATAATTGGAATTTCATCTTGATTATGGAAAAGATTAATTGCCAATGATCCAAGAAAATCAATCATATTTGTAGCAGAAACTGGATATTCAGGAGAATGTTTAGTAGGATAATCATCATAACAATCAAATTGTGTAGCATAAGAATTAATAAAGCTGGAAGGATTAGAATAAAAACTCATAGGAGTATCTGTTGCTCCAGATCTCCAGCAATAACCAATCTTCTCATTCATTTGCGACCGAAAAGTAATTTCTTTTCCCATCTTAATTCTCCTTTTTAATAACTGTCATTTCTTTAACTACTACGGATTTACAACCATTTTGTAATCCAGTAGCACAAATATTTTTAGGATCTGTGGAATAGGTTACTTTGAAGATTTTAACAAATTTATATGAAGGACCAAATCCTTGTCTTTTTATATAGTTAATTGCTGCATGTTTAGTACAAAAGATATGAAATCCAGTATCATAAAATTGTCCATCTGAATAATTAAATTCTAGTTTTATTGTTTCTTCATTCAAAAGGTTAGGAAATCTATAATCTGCTTCATTTACTTTTTCATTAAACGGAATAGGTTTTGAAAGTCCCTGCTGAATTGTATAGCAATCATTATATGCAGATTCTTCCAAAATCTTATATCCTACTCCAGACACAGAAAAATCTTTTTGTTTATCTAAACACATAATTTATACCTCAAACCAAATATTAACTACTCTATCAGAAAGTCTGATCATTTGACGCCAAATCTCTTCAGTTTCTTGATTACCATTATAAATGCAATCATTTTCTGGACACATAAGATCGAACCAATAGAGTTTAGTCATAAAAATTCTCCTTCTATCTAGATTTAAACAACCATTTCTGAATATAATCAATTCGGATTATATTCAGAATGAGAGTTTAAATTTCATCATCCAAAACCATCATTTCTTTTGCTACTACAGTTTGAAACAAACTTTCTTGAATTCCTTTTGCTACTATATTTCTAAACTTTACTTTTTTAATAAAATAGTTACTTCTACATGGTATTTGCGATTCAAAAAACTTTTCAGCATCATTTTTGTTTATAAAAATGTGAAATCCTGGTTTGTATTTTGTAAATGGAGATATTTCTATTTCTTTTTCATTTGTAGATTTGAGTTTCCAAAAACATGGATTTCTATAATCTTTTTCTTTTAACCAAATATTTGTTGGGTATTCTTTTTCTGTATTTCCTGCCCAAAATACTCCATAGAGTTTCCTTTTTCTATTAAGAAACATTTTATATCCTTCATCACTCTTAATTTCAAATTCTGATAGGAAATCTAAACACATGATATTCCTCCTTAAATTTTGGGACCTTTGAAGACCTCTATTATCTTTTTATTGTTTCGACTCTAAACGATTCAAACATTTCTTTAAGATCCTTATTCATTCTGTTATTAATATTTAACAGTTTATAAAATAAATCCGAATTACCAATAGTTTTAAATGCAAAACCAAGATCTTCTAATTCTGTTATACAATTCTTAATATCCTTTTCTGCATCAAAGTACTTTTGTAAATTATCTATCATAATTATTCTCCTTTAATACTTAAGAAAACAATTCCTGAAAAGCAAATTAGAATGATGATTAGAAGTAGGTCCATATAAATCCTCCTATAATGAAAGAATATTAAAAAGTGATAATAAATGAAGAACTAAAGCTGTTTAATCCAGTCAATAACAGCTTGTTTTGGTGCTCTTTTCAGTGAAAGCCAAATTTCAGATGTAATACTGTTCCTGGTATATTTTCCATCTGAAGAAAGATAAAGCCAGTCAAACCACATTAGTTTAGTCATTTCTAAATCCTCCATATTATTAGATAGTTAAACACCTATTAATAAGCATAAACTAAAAGGAATAGTTTATGCTTAATGGATAGAGGTTTAACCTTGAAAGTATTGATTAATGGTTTTTTCTGAAATTGTAGTTTTAAGTGAGAAATATATTCTTCCAGTAAAAGAATAGGAATTAAATTCATTATCTGCCATGATCATTTGAGTAAAAAACCATAATTTATACATTTCTAAATCCTCCTATATAAGAGAAATAATTTCGGACCTTTATCAACTTCTATTATAAAAATTTCGGACCGCCAAAGCACCCTATTAACAAAAAACGGAATATTTGGTATTTCCTGAAATTAGGGAATACTTCATTTTTAGGCTCCACCAAACATTTGGTTTTGCAAGAAACACACCAAAACATTTGTTTTAAACATTTGTTTTAAACATTTGTTTAAAACGATCGTTTGAAACATCCGTTTTAAACATCCGTTTGAATTTTCAACTGTAAAGTTTTTTTCCATAGGTGTAAAGTTATTTTACACCTATAGGTTTTCCAAAAGACCATAACCTTGAAATTGTTTTGCTCTGATTGTACCCAGTAACAGGATATGCGGCAGAAATGAGAGGCTGAAAAATCCGCTCTTGTATATCCATTGACTTCAGATAACGAGTCCCCATGCTGTTCATACGAACAGTCTTAAATTGAGCCCTATGTTTCATATTGCCTCCTTAAAACACAAATCCCCATACTGTTATGAGCAGTATGGGGAATAGGGTTAACTTCGAGAATACTAGGCTTTTCTGGGCCTACAGTAATGAAGCGGACCTAACATCAAATGGTAACTATTCTTGCGATCAAGGATAGTCAAGTAGTTTGCCAAGTACCATACAAACCCTTGAAATTCAATTCTCATAGGTACGCTGTTCATTTTTCATTCCCTCCATAATTAGAGTAAACAATCGACTGTTAATCGACAAACCGATTAACAGAACGGAAACAAACAAAACAATACAGGTTATAATTAGACTGGTCATACTCTATCCGTAAAATACACAATAGTAGAGTAAATGCCGATAAAAACCAATAACAGTATTGCAAGTCCTAACATTTTCTCACTCCTCCGATGTTTGGTTTAACCCGCTTATTCCTTGCCTCATACTCCTAATTCGAGCATAAGGCAAGAATAAGAGGGTTACTCCGCTTCACTGAAAGCTTTCTCGATTGCCTCCTGATTTTTTCTGGCGGTTTCAGCCAGGGTTGCCCTCAATTTCTGATCACTGGTCAGTGAACGTTTCGGGGGTTCGAAGTCGAAAACGATTGAGGGGATCACCCTTACTGTTTTCCCCTTATGATTGACAAGGATGCCTTTCAGCGACTTGCTTGTTTTGGGACCGTCCTCAGCCTTGCGAAAGACCGACAATGCATCCACAAGACTGTTTGCGTGCTGAGAGATGGTCTTATTGATGGTTTCGTGAACGGTCGAAAGCAGTTTGTTGAAGGTTTCAACCGCTTTCTCTTCATCCGATTTCATTGCTTTGGCAACGTCTGCCTTCACTGACGGGGAAACCAGTTTGGCCAGCTGGGCAAACATCAAAGCTTGCTCTTGTTGGGTAAGCCTTGACAAATCAACTCCTGTGGAAACATTCTTTTCTTCGACTACCAGTTTTTTACCAGACATGTTTTTTCTCCTGTTTTCTTTTTCTAAAGGGTTTTTTGTTTCCCGCATCCTGCCCCGTTTAGTTTTGTTAAGACAAAACAAAAGGGCCTTATGTGGCGGTTTTTCAAAGTCAAACTGTTTTCAATACGGCGAAGCATAAAAGTATCACTGTTTTTTTAGTAGATTTTTTGTACTCTGTATCCACATCTTTCATAAAACATTGCATCTTTTTCTGAAAACATTCCTTGATAAACTTCTTTTTCTTTTCCGTCTACATTTATTTTTAACCAGACTTTATACATTTTTTTCTCCTCTGTGAAAAACGCCGTTTTTGGCTTCACGTTACACTATAAATCGGTATACTGTCAAACTAACATTAACCTGTTTTCCTTGCCTACAGCTGATCATAACCGACTACGTTATGCTGCCTACTAAGATCATTCAATTTCGCCTGTTTTCGTCGATTTTCTTCACTTTGTTAGCTTAACCCCACTACGTTATGCTAGACTGCATGAGATAATTTATATTGAGTTTGATTGTACCGGATAGGCTCCTGGTAGTTAAGTAGTGTTAGATATAGCTACATTATAGCTACATTACACCCTTCATTATATATAAGGGTAGAATCAACCATATCATGCTAGACTAAGCATAAGTAGCTCTACTATGCTAGGTTAAGCTCGATTAGGCATAACATACCACATTGAGCCTGGCATATATATGCCTTGCTCTAGGTGGTTAGATAGTGATAGGTTAAGCTAGATTGAGTTAAATTGAGTAGTTAAGCTAGATTGAGTTAAATTGAGTAGTTAAGCTAGATTGAGTTAAATTGAGTAGTTAAGCTAGATTGAGTTAAATTGAGTATAACATGCCATATTGAGTATGGCGTACCTTCGCCTTGCTCGATATGGTTAGGTAGTGGTAGACTGGGCTCGATTAGGTATAGTTAGTTAGATTAGGTTAATTATGGTAGATTAAGCATAAGCAGCTCGACTATGCTAGATTAAGCTCGATTAGGTATAGTATGTTATATTGAATATGGTTGAGTACGATTGAGCCCCTATACGTGATGTATAGCTCGATTGAGTATGATTAGGCTTAATTGAGTTAAAGCATGATCACTCGCAAGTAGGCCGGGGGCGGTGGCCTAGATAGAATGACCATTTTTCTCAAAAAATTCAACTACTTACTGTGTTTATTTTGCCACTTTCTAAAAATAAAGTCTATATAGGAGATAACTAAAAATCACAAAAAAATTTTATAAAATTTTTGGAGTGGGTGTTTTATTTCTATTATTGTATTATATAACTAATAACTAACCACTAATAACCAACCTCTATTCCCTTACTATATATTCTTGTTTCTCTTTCAGAATCCCACAATGTTCTTCCTTATGACACTCCCAACAAAGAGGAATCAGGTTTTCAAATATCATGTTCTCATGATTGTGATCTATATGGTGTATCTGAGGATTTTTACTATTACATTTGACACAGCTATTCTTATAATATCTCAGAACTGATATGTATAGGGGTTTGAAGGCTATATCTATTATTCTTCTTATTGTTTGTCTTTTATATCTTTTCTTTATTATTCTTCTAGCACCATATTTGTTTTTAGGAGATCTTACTATTGTCTTTTTTAATCTATACTCTCTTACTAATTTCTCTATTTCAGAATAGGTGAGATTATTGATTGCCTTTCCTTTACAGATTTTAGATACTGCCTCTGGTGTTAGTTTTAGACAATCAGATAATGATTTTAGTGTTATCCTCAATTACAAACTCTCCTTCCCATACATAACCCTTAGCCACCATCTGGAATGGGGATTGGTATATTTAGCATATAATTTTTCATAGTATGTATATCTCAGATCTAAGAATACTCCTTGCTTATACAGGACTTTGTTGAAAAGGATACCTAGATACTTATCAGTGTTATCTAGATTTAGAGTTATAGAATCAAATGTTAAATTTACCACTTCTAGTATTTTATCAAAATCTATTTTCCAATGACAGATATTCTCTAATCTTATCAAGAGTAAATCTTGAGCAATATAAGCTGGATAGACAGATAGCAACTTCAGATAGTAGTGAGCCGCTAATGCCTGATGTGATTCTGGATATTTGAATGTCATGACTGCTGATGTGTCATTTGGCTCTGGTAATACTACTAGGAATTGACTCATTTCATCCTCACTCTTAAAGTTATAACGCTTCCATAATCACCTATAATACAATCTCCAGGATCAGCAAGAATAACTGCACTAGCAATGGTATGATCTACTTCATTTAATGTTGCCTTATCTACATCTGACTCCACCACTCTCTGATACAATTCAGATACCATTCCTAGTATTGCTTCCTTATCAGTTTCTGTTCTCACATACTACCTCAGTTTCATATCTATAGAGATGTGTCGCTCACTAGAAGATATATTTTGATAGTTAGAAAAATAATTAATTGGATCATTTATGACTTTCAGGTCACAATAGTATATCTCTTTAGAATCTACCACTGCTTGGTATAATGTAGAGAGTAGTAATAGGATGTGCTCTTTATCTTTTATTTCTAAGACATCTTTATATTCATTGATAGCACCAGTAATGTACCGACCTATTTTATTTTCCATATTATAGTCTCCCAACAAAGTCCATCATGTCATTATACATTGCTTTGATCTCATCACTGTCGATCTGATTATACCGATATTTGCAATATTGTAATACTTTCTCTTTATCAGAACAGGACTGGCATGAGATATCAGCCATCATCTGCCAGTTGGTACACCTCTTACATAAGGTGCCTGAATAGATATATTTACCACAATTGATACAGTATAGTTCATTGGTCATTCTTTCTCACCCACTTCTCACTTGGATTTACTTTCCACAACCACGCATATACATCTTCTACCCACTTACCAAATTCATAACATATATCTTCATAAGAGTTATCATTATATTCTATAACATCTGAGAATCTAGGTTTTAGGATTTCTAATCTTACTAATAAACAATGGCAAAGTTCATGACTTACAATCTCTAAATCCCATTTATCCTTTATGAAATGTACTTCTCCTAATTTTGGTCTGGACGGACTTTCTTTGTTTGTTTTCAGATCTACATTTACTGGTGAGAATCGGCAATAACCCCACGTTTCACTATCCTGTTTTGTTTTATAACAGAATTGTTTTTGATCTTCCCATAAGTAGAGATTAAAATAATATGGTTTCTTATTACATTTGAGTTTTGCTTTTGCTATTGGTTTCATTCTCTCCCTTTCATCTCTTTACTTGCTTTACACATTAAACAATTACACACACCTACCTTTTTCAGAACGTCCTCTAATGATATTGGGAAATAAGAGTTGTTGTCTACTCCCACATCATACTGATTCTTACCTGCAATAAGTGTGCCATGAGAATGACCGAAACACATCAAAGAGCCATAATGTGATCTGGGCCACGTTCTCATGGCATAATGACATACCACCACATACACTTCCTGTATCATCTTCTCATATATATAAGGAGCATTATTAGGTAGCCACCTATCATGACTTCCTCTCAAGAACAGGTGTTTACCATTCAACTTACTTATATATTTCTCAGCTATATCTCTTTTAGCTAATGTAAAATCTCCAGCATGGATTACCAGATCCTCTTTAGATACCACTGAGTTATGGTTATTAATTAAAGTCTCGTCCATCTCTTCTACAGAATCAAACGGACGTTTGGTATATCTAATAATATTAAAATGACCAAAGTGCTCGTCTGCGGTCATGAAATAAGTCATAGTTCAAGTCCTCCTGATTCCAATTATTTGCAAAACCCATGCCGATAATGTACGTGATAGACCGATTTTTATTAAAATAAGGAGATATATACCATGAAAGCAACAAAATTCCTGTTGGTTGGGGTTTGTATTATTCTTCTAACGTCAGTATCGTGGGCAAACGATGAAGAAAAGAAAGAAGACGATACATTTAAATCTTATTGTCCTAAAACCTTAATTAGTGGTCAAGATCAATGTTTGAAATGTCATGTTCCTGGAAATTTTCAAGTTAAAGAAACTAATATAAATGATCTTTATGCCTATCCTAATACAAAAACCAAAATCATGCATACCAAAGAAGGAAGAAAAGGATATTTCTTTTTAGATGAAATAGAGAGTTCTCCTGTACAAGAATTTTTTACATATATGACAAAACAGGATATAGATTATATTATTTTGGACATTCATAGTCCTGGTGGGTCTTATTTTTGTGGCATGAGAATAGTTGGCATCATTCAAGATTGGGAGTCTGCCAAAGAAGGAAGAATTGTAGAAACAAGGTGTAATGGGTTTGCAGCTTCTGCTGGATTTCTGGTTTTTGTAGCTGGAACTAAAGGACATAGATTTGCAAGCAATACAACCCAACTAATGTGGCACCAATTATACAGTTTTTCCATGATGAAAATTACCACTCCGGCTTCCAGTGAAGAGGAAACTAGAGTATTGAAGCATTTGCAAAATACCGCAGATGAGTATATTGAGTCTCGTGGAAAACTCTCAAAAGATGAGATACATGAAAAAGTAAAAAACAAGGAGTTTTGGATTACTGGCAGACAGGCATTGGAGTATGGATTTGTTGATAAACTATTGGGTGGAAAATAACGCAGGGTGGTGTTGCTGATGAAGAAGTATAAGAAAGCCTTAGCTTTGACTATAGCGTGTATATTAAGAGACTTTGCCAACTATATTGAGAGGAAATTCGGCGGTGATGTATAAATGGCAGACGAGAATCACACAACCGTATGTCCATATCATGGTAAAACTACTGCATTGCTTGAGTCAGCTTTAAAAAAAGATGAACAGCAATGTCAGGCAATTAATGAAATACATAAAGATATTAACGAAATAAATAAAACTTGTGCGACTACTAGACAATCTTTTTCAGATGCTTTGGATACCAAACGTCAACATTTAAAAGAAGAGATACTAGAAGAGGTTGATGAAGTCAGAGCAGAAGTAAGTCAAAGAGTACATCTTAAGTTATTTTATGTTTTGATTAGCATATTGATTGCCGTATGTGGATTCCTCTATACAGAACAAAGACAAACTAACAGTACTTTAATAGATATAAAAATTGGATTAGAGGTAACAATGAGAGAGTTATCCATTACATCTAATTTACTAGATAAACATATAATGCAAACAGACGATTGGAAAAAGACGGTGGAAAGAAGATTAGATAGAGGCGAGAAATGAAAAATGTTTTCGTATTTGGTGATCTGATATTAGATAAGTATTTATTTGGTAATATAGATAGAATTAGTCCAGAAGCTCCAGTCCCAATCATAGATGTTTCACGTGAAACATATAAATTAGGAGGAGCTGCAAATGTTGCTTTAAACATCCATAAACTTGGTTGTAAGGTAAGTTTGTGTGGAGTTATTGGTAATGATTCTTACGGTCATGTTTTAAAACAGCTATTAACTGATAATGGAATAGATAACTCTTTTATTGTTACAGACAATGATAGAATTACAACTGTCAAAACTAGAGTTGTCTCAAATGATAATAAACATCTTTTTAGAATAGATCGGGAAGTTAGAAATACAATAACAACTTCTATTCCAGAAATTCTAGACATTATATATATGTTTGTACCACAAATGGATACGATTGTTATTTCTGATTATGATAAAGGGGTTCTTGCTTATCCACTTTTGCAGGAGATAAAGAATAAGTGTAAGAATAGACCAATGATTGTAGATCCAAAGAAATCACTTAATTATTATGGTGCTAATATAATAACACCTAATCGTAAAGAAGCTGAATTGTTTTATGAACAACCTATTGTTACTGATAAAGATGCAGAGGATTGTTGTAGAGAGATCAAAGACAGATATAAGTATGAAACGATAGTTTTAACTCGTGGGCCAGATGGTATGACGATACTTAATGGTAAGGACGTTATTCATTCCAGATCAGTTGCTAAGTCAGTTTTTGATGTAACTGGTGCGGGAGATACTACAATTTCTGTGATTGCCAGATATATAAATGAAAAGTCTTGGAATGAGATAGCTAAATTAGCTAGTTATGCTGCCGGAGAGGTTGTAAGTCAGTTTGGTACTTCATATGTTACTGAGGCAGATTTACAGGATGTGATCTAATGAAAGGACTTTTATGTATAATCGGTTTCTTTCTGGCTATAGTTTTAGCTTCAATACTTGGTATAGTTTGTAGTAGTATGTTTTAATATGAGGTGAAATTAATGACGATAAGAAGTGGTCAAAAACACACATTGTTTGATGGTACTAATGTAGCATCGACTGGATATTCCTATAGTAACTGGGTTAGTACGAAGTACGATAGTTTAACAATTCAGGCAGAAGTTGCGACACTAGTTGCATCTTGGTTGGCTATAAGAGTTGAAGGTAGATATGATTCAGATAGTAGAACTGCTTCTGTTTATGCAGAGAGATATACATCTGCTCACAGAGCAGCAAAAGTAATCAGCGATGTTGCGAATTACGGAGAGATGAGAGTAGGAGTTGCTGCCTCTCCACATGTTGCATCTCCAAATAATATTTATTGTTCTATTACTCTTTTTGATATTGTATAAATTAATGAGGAAGTGATGAATAAATTATCTAGTGAAACAAACATGAAATTACCGTCTAATGTACGTCTAGGACCGTTTAATTATATTGTAAAATATCCCTACGCCTTTGCTGAAAATCACGATAGGTGTGGACAGCATGGGTTTGATCGTTTAACTATTTTAGTGACTAATCGTGAAAACGACAGTCTTATGTCTGATGAAAGAATTGTAGTGGTTCTATTACATGAACTAACTCATGCAATAGATGTTGTATTTCCTGGTCATGAACAATTAGACGAACGTAATATTGATTTGTTAGCCAAAGGCATGTTTCAAGTAATCAAGACCAACAATCTTGATTTTCAATCCATACCGAATAAGATCAATGTTATGGGGTTTACACTAGAGATATGTTACCCATACGCTTTTGAAGAGGATTCTGAAACAGCAAGTATACATACTCCTAGTTCGTGTAGAATTTTAATTGGTGACTCAATGGACAAACAAGTCGCCATGTATCATTACATACTTCATATCCTAACTTCCATTACAGACATTCTAGGATTAGAAGAATTGGATGAATTGGATATGAAAAGATTTGCAGTTGGATACCTGTCTCTATTTCAGGATAATCCTATTCTATTAAAATTAGTCAGGAGTGACGAAAATGTACCAACCAAAAAGAAAAAGCCAAAAAAGTAATAAGGGTGTATTATAATGCCAAGTGGTTCACTATCGGCAGTTGAACGCGTAAAATTGCTATCAGAGGTCAAAGAATTAGTTGAACAAGGTAAATCAGATAACCAGATAGCTAATGAACTTGGTGTAACTTTAGGTGCAGTAAAGCGTTCAATTAAATATATAGAAGAACTTTCTCAATCAGTACTAACGACTGAAGAGATAAGAACAGCTAGATCTGAAGTTGATAATCAATTCCTAGAGGCTGAAGAAGAGGCACGTAAATTATTCTATGAAGCTCTACAAGGCTATCCAGTAATAGATAAAAACGGTAGTGAAGTTCTGAAAGAAGATGGAACTGTATTTAAAAAAGTAGATCGTGGTTTAGTAGAGAAATTTCATCGTCTCTGGACAGAGACATCAATGAAACGTGCAGTTATCTATGGACTAGATAAAATCAAACAAGATAACTTCATTCAAGTTAATACTCAGAACAATAATTATGTAGATGACATCAAATTAAGTAAATCATTACTGGACAAAATTGCAGACCAGATAGTAGAGCAAAAGTCGGTGAAGTCTAATGGAAACTCCTAGTCAAGATGCTGTAAAGAAGAAATTGGAAGAAGTAGCTGGTGAATGTGGAATCGTTTCCGATTGTGTGTTGGAAAAATTGGAAGATAAGTTTGAAAAGGCCAAGAGACAGGACGATTATAGAGATTTTGTAATTAAAACTAGAGACAACTCATTGGATGAACGTATTCAGTATGTAAAGAAAAAGGAAGAAGAGTTTTGGGAAGAAAACGAACTCTCCGTAGTGAAGTCTCCATATAGTTTAGATTACAAGTCTAATTATGAGGAGGCACCTAGAGGTGAGGTTGAGGGTGACGGTCCAACTGATTTGAAGTTGATTGTTAAGGCGTGTGAATACAGACTCGACGCTTATGCTGAGGTGTTCTTCAAACATTTTTTAAAATTACCAAATAGTTTGTTCCATCGATTTTTATACAAGACGTTGCAAAGAGAGATTAATGGAGGAAAGACGTGCAAATGGGCGATAGCGGCCCCGCGTAGGTCTAGTAAAAGCTCTTTGGTTTCAAATATCCTACCATTATGGTGTACAGTTTACAACAAACGAAAGTTTATTTTGTTAGTATCAGATACTGCTGGACAAGCAGAGGATTTTTTATCTGATGTAAAAGTAGAGTTAGAGACTAATATGCTATTAGCTACGGCTTTTCCTCATGCCGTAGGCAAGGGAAAAGTTTGGAGAACGGATGAGATCATTACTAATAACAATGTAAAAATAAAAGCTTTAGGTACAGGTACTAAAATACGTGGTAGAAAGTTTGGAGCAGATAGGCCAGATCTTATTATTGGTGACGATCTCGAAAATGAAGAGATGGTGAGATCGGAAATTCAAAGACGATTTGTGCAGGATGAATGGTTTAATAAAGGATTGATGTTTGCTGGTAGTGATGATGTTCAGTTTTTTATTGTTGGTACAGTTATTGGTAAAGATTCGTTAATGGCGGCTTTATTAAATCCATCTCAATATCCAGATTGGAGTAGTAGAAGATTTAAAGCCGTTGAAAAGTTTTCCATGTCACCTTTATGGGATAAATGGAAACAACTATACATGGATAGGTTTGATTTAGATCGTAAAGAAACATCTCTAAAATTCTTCGAAGATAATAAGGCTGAAATGTTAGACGGTACTGCGGTATTGTGGCCTGAAGGTAGACCATACTATGAATTAATGCAAATCAAGGCCGGTAATGAATCTGCATTTTTAGCAGAACAACAAAATGAATCAATTGACTTAACTAAAATTTATGTTACTAAAGAACAACTTCATTGGGAAAGTTTTGATTATGGAGAACACAAAAAAGCAGTAGAGCGTGCATTTAAGTTTGGAGCTATAGACCCGTCTTTAGGAAAAAAGTCGCATAAAGGAGATTATTCAGCTATTGTGACTGTAGCTAGAGATCCAATAACTGGATATATTTACGTTCTTGATATGGATTTAAAACGTAGATCTGTTGATGATCAAATAAATGATATAATAAAACTATATGAGAGATATCCGTGGAGAATGTTTGGGGTAGAAACAGTGGCTTTTCAGTACGTGGTTGCTTCTGCTTTGAGAAAAAAATCAAGAGAGTTGGGGGCATATATTCCATTAAAAGAAATAAACCAAACTACTGACAAAAAGGTACGATTCGAGGGTATAGTACCTTTGCTTACAGATGGAACAATCATATTTGATAGAATTAAATATAGACAAAATTCTTCATATAATTTGGCAATAGAACAGATAGTAACTTTTACAGGCGAGCAAGACGCACATGACGATGCTTGCTTGTTGGCTGGAAGTAATATAATTACAGATATTGGAGTATTACCAATTGAAGAGATAAAAGAAGGTATGAATGTTTTAACCCATACCGGAACTTTTAAAAAAGTAACAAAAACTTTTTGTAGGACGTATTCTGGAGAAATATTTAAATTAAAAGCTTCTGGGTTGGAACCTTTGTATATTACAAATAATCATTCTGTTTTAGTAAACCAATTTGAAGTAATTAAAGACTATAAAAATAGATTATTTTATACAAAAGCTATAGATAATTTTTATTTTAAACCTGTAGAGTTCATAAATAAAGAATTAGATTTAGTAAATTCTCCAGTTTTGAAAACAAAACAAAATGTAATTTTAGATATGTCTAAATACATAAACTATCCAATTATAAAAGAAGAGCAAGTTTATGGTTCTACTTATAAAGGAACAAGATTAAACAATAGATCAAATCCAGTAAATAGATTTATAGAAGTTGATGAGAAGTTTGCATTTATTCTTGGTTATTATTTAGCAGAAGGTGGATGTAATAAATCTCACTGTTTTGGATTTTCTGGACATGAGAAAGAGAATAGAGTAGTAGATTTTTTACGTGAAGAGTTTGGAAAATTTGGTATAGATAAAAGTTATTACTATATTAAAAATAATACAAAATCCAGATCTGTATTATTCAATAGTGTTCCTTTTTGTAAATTATTTGAAACATTTGGAAGCAGACATCAAAAACATCTACCATATTTTTGTATGAACTTAGGAGATAAAGAAACCAAATCTCTTATTTTAGGTTATTTTTTTGGTGATGGTAATTTTACTACTGGAACTGGAAGAAGTATATCTATTTCAGCATCAATAAGTTATCAAATTTATTTTTTGTTATTAAAAATTGGATTTAGACCAAGTTTGGCTTTTGTAAGACGAAAAGGGAGATGGGAAGGAATAACTGGCAAAATAAAAAGTGATTTTTATTCTATAGGTTTAAGTGTATTAGAAACTAATGAATTGTTATCTAATTTACCGTCTTTTATAGAAGAAATTTATAAAGATAAAAATTTGAATCTAAAACCACATAATTCTATCAATAGTTCTTCTTATAAAAGTACAAAATTTTTATCTAAAAAAATTAGAGAATTAACTTCTTATTGGTATGATGGAGAAGTTTATAATTTAGAGGTTGAAGAAGATAATAGTTATGTAGCAAATGGTGTAACTGTACATAATTGTGATGCCTTACAAATGGCAATAGAGATTGCAAAAGCACCGAGGTTTAAATTACTAACATCTCAGAATAGGAAATAGTATGAGATGTACATAAATACTCACAAAATGCTAATAAGACGATAATTACTAATAGGTGATAATAAATGGCAGATGTAGTTAAAGTAACACTGAAGGACAGAGTTCATCCGTTATATGATGAATACATAGATCGTTGGGAATTGTATTACGACGCTGTTAAAGGAAGTTCTAACTTCATCACCACAGACAATCTCAGCTCGCATAGGCTCGAAGATTCCACTGACTATGATGAAAGATTCGAAAGAGCATATTTTTTAAATTTCTGCGAGACCCTCCCCAAACTCTACAACTCACTCATCTATAAGGAACACATTGAACGACCTGGCAATGAAGATCTTGCTATCTTCAGAACTAACACTGACGGTCGTGGTAAGAACATAAATGATTTTGTTAAAAGGGGTGGCTTTCTCGCTTCCACGTTTGGAGCCGTCCACTGTATCGTAGATATTCCTTCTGCACCTAAAAAGAATATTTCAAAGTTTGAAGCTAAATCGTTTGGTCTTTATCCTTATGCTACTCTTTTCACTCCTATTCAGGTAAAAGACTGGTCTATGGATAAATTCGGTCGTCTCAGATGGATTGTGCTTGAGGAAAAGTATTATAATGATATTGACCCAACTGTAAAAAGGATTGAAGAGGTTCACTATAAACTCATTACTACCACTGAGTGGAGAGTAGAGGACGACAAGGGACAGCCTGTTACTTATGATGATGGTTCTCCTTCTAAGGGTAAGAATCCTTTAGGCATGGTTCCTATAGCCACGATGTATAATAATGATATAGATGATAATATGGTTGGGGAATCAATGTTGAAGGATATTGTTTATATCAATAGAGCTATCTTTAATTGGTGCTCTTGTATTGATGAACAGATTGAACGACAAACCTTTTCTCAGCTAGTTGTTCCAGATGATGGAACATTAGCTGAAGAGAAAGAGACATCTGGAGATCCGCTTTACAAAATCGGTACATCTTCCATTTATACATTCCCTCACGATTCTGGTCATCCACCTGCTTTTATTTCTCCAGATGTCCAAAATATTACAGCGGTCTGGAAATTGGTGATAGATCATGTTAAAGAGATTTTCAGGTTGTCTGGTTTGATGGGATCGTCTGATGATATGTATATTGGGAAGTCTGGTCGTGCTGCTCAGTTTGGATTTATCAGTGTGAATTCTTGTTTAGCTAGTAAAGCCGCTTCTTATCAGAAATTTGAAAATGATATTTCTAGACTAGCAATGATTCATTTAGGAAAGAATCCAGAGGAATTTAAAGAAGTAAAATATGCAGAGTCTTTTGATGTCGGTTCTCTAACTGAAGAAATTGATAATATATTCAAGGTGATGGAGTCTAATATTTCCGATACTTTAAATATCTATCTTAAAAAGACAATTTCGATGAAGATTGCACCTCTTGCTCCAGATGATCTGAAAGAGAAGATTGAGAAAGAAATTGAAGCACAAGGAGGTAAATTCGAATCACCAGAAACTATTAGGAATAGAGAAAAGGTTGAGAATACTAGTAAGGATAATAATGATGGTCCTAAAAACACAAGTGTGAAAGACACATTTATGACTAAGGACAAGGCTGACAGTGTTAAGTCCTCACACAGAATACCAGAGGATAAATAGCTGGATAGCTAAAAAATTAAATGGAGGAGTCCAAGAATGGAACTTAAAGAACAAGCAAAGTTGTTAGGTGTCGATGTAACTAAATTTGAAAATGATGATGATCTGAAAAAGGCTGTTGACGAAGCTGAGTCTAAAAAGAAAGAGTCTGAAAGTAAGAATAAGACTGAGCGAGAAGAGTATCTTGACAAGGAAATGAAAGCAGCCATTAAGAAACGAGACGAGGCTAAAGAGGAAGCTCGTTTGCTTAAGAAGAAGATTGATGATCTTGAGGAAGGACGAAAAGGACTTCCTACTACCGAAGAGCTAAAAGCTTTGAAAGAGGAACTTGTTGCTCTCAAGAATCACAAGGAAACCATTGACAAGGAAACAGAAGAGAAAGAGCTTGCAAAGAAAACTGAAATTGAACGACAGGAGATTCTTCATAAGAAAGAACTGGAATCAATTCAGAGATCAATCGAAGCTCAGATGAAAGATATCAACGATAAACTTGCTGAGAAAGATAAGATACTCTCAGCCAAAGAAGAGAAGATTAAAGCACTACGTTCTACAAGATTGGATGCTGATATATTGACATTTGCTTCTACTGGAGAGATGAAAGCAATTAATCCTAGACAAATCGTTAGGTTGCTGAAGGAAGACTTTGAATACGACGATAATCTAGATAAGTACTATTTCCCCGTCTATAATGATAAGGGAAAAATGGTTGATGAACTTACGGTAGAAGAAAAAGTAAAAGCTTTTCTCTCAGATAAAGAAAACGAAAACTTAGTAAAGTCCAATATTAATACAGATGGAATGAATACTAAGAAATCGGACGATACTAAGAATACGGGTAATTTTGGAGATTATGACCCAAATGATGAAAAGATAAAGAGAGCCGCTGAAGATCGTGGCTTATCTGTTAAGGATTGGATTGATATTTTAAAAATGAAAGACAGTAGGCTGTCTAAGAAAAAGTAAGGATGGTGAAATTTTATAATGGGAAAATTCATTAAATACGGATGGATGGAAGGCCCCGGTAAGGGCAAAGAAGTTCCTGTTGCTGCTTCTCAGTATTTCAACAGATTGGGTGGGCATTTTGTCTATATTAACTCTGCTGGTCATGCTGCTGAAGTGAATTCTACGTACTATGCTAACATTTTTGGTTGGGCTGACACCCAAAAAGATGCTTCTGGTAAGAGTTCGTGGAAGTCTAGCTCTACTGCTGCGGCTGATAAGGTATTTGTCATCACTGGTGTCGAGAATAAGTTCTGGATGCCAATTAGTAATGCTCACGCTAGTGCCAATGCTACGATTCTTGGTAAGAGTGCATTGATCCAGAATACTGGTGCTACTTATACTCTGATTCAGAAAGTTGGAACTGCGTACAATACGGCGGCTAGTGGAGTGCTTTTGATCCACGATTATGATGCAAGTGAAGATTTGGCATTGGTTTCGATTAACCCAAGTGGAGCTAATGCGTAATTAATTTAGTAATTTAAGGAAGGTGAAGAATAAATGGCTGGTGTAGCTTACTGCACCACTTCTGGGCAACCGGAAGTTAAAAACTGGGTGAATTGACTGGAAACCTAAATTTAAGGAACAAAAAATGGAATGTCAGATTTGTAAGAAAACTTTTAAAGCGGTAACAAACACTCATCTTATGAACAGTCATAATTTGACTCCCAAACAATATGAGAATATGTTTGGTTGTTCTACTGTTCCAGAAGGGTGGGTGTCTGGAGAGAAAAATCCGTTTTATGGTAAATCTCACAAAGATGGCATTTCAAAAGTAAAGTCTGAAGAGTATAGGGATGCAGCGTCAGAAAGAAGGAAAGGAAAATCAGCTTCTGAATTCTTAAAAAATATTTCTGTTGAAGAATTTAGAAAACATCAATCAGATGCTCATTCAGGTGAAAGAAATCCAATGTATGGTAAAATCTGGACTAGAGAAAGAAAAGAAAAACACTCAAGGTTGATCTCTAGAGAAGGAAACCCAAATTGGAGAGGTGGTATAACATCGTACCGATATAATATGAAAGTCTGGAATGATAATCTCAAAAATAAAGTGAGAGATCGAGACGGATTCAGATGTCAATTGTGTGGTATTCATCAGAATATCTCCAATAAAAAATTGGCAGTTCATCATATTGACTACGATAAATTCAATTACTCTTTTGACAATCTTATTTCGTTGTGTAACTCATGCCATCCAAAGGTGTCTTATAATAGAGAGAAGTATATGGCAGAGTTTAGAATCAAATTGTTCCTTAAACATGGCAATCAGCAGCGAAGCCTATCGAATGTAATAGAAAAAGTAGATAGGAACGTCCAGAGACTAGATCGTGAGGATATTACAACCAATAACCGATCCACGAGCGCCCGGCTCCTAGACAATTCTAGGATGATGATATAGTCCGACTCTTATCAGAAATGGTAAGGAGATTCCTTAAATAGAATCTCATAAGATGGTGAAAAAGATCTGAATTCACGGAAGCTATGAAGAAAGATGCTTACCGTTGGTATTTTGAGAATTATCCGGAAAAACCTCCTGTTTATCAGGATCTATTTGAGGTTGTTCCGTCCAATTCAGCGTATGATATGTTTACCTCTGCGGTTGGTCTTGGAGAGCTTCTGGAAAAACCAGAAGGCGAAGATCTTCAGGCTGATAGGCCGATTGAGTCTTATACGATTGTTTGCAAGAATAGAACCTTTGGGCGTCTTGTGAGGTTTACTTATGAGACGGTTCAGGATACACAGAAGGTTGCTAATCTGTTGCAAACGACTGTTGGCAAGTGGGCTAGTTCTGTGATTGAGACCAAAGAAAAATGGTACTCGAAATTTTTTAACTATGGTGCTATGTCGGCTGGTAATGATGTTTTCAATAACAGCATTGGTGGTGTTATCACCGATTCGTCTGGGAATTTGACCTATGATGGTAAGGCTTTTTTTGCCACGGATCATCCTGATAAGGTTGGTAATACCTATAGCAACTACGAGTCTGCCGATTCGTTGACTCCAGATAATTTGAAAGCTAATTATCTAGTTTTTACGTCTACGAATAACAGAAATGAGAGAGGTCAGATTATTGAGTGGTCTCCTGACACTCTGTTGGTGCCTCCGGCTCTTACGTTTACTGCAAGGGAGATTTTGAATACTACTCAAGTCCCTTTTAGTCAGGATAACACTCTTAATGTTTTGACGAGCATAGTCAGCCCTCTTGAATGGAGCTTTTTGACTGATGCTGATGGGTGGTTCTTGCTGAAGAGGAGATCAGGGCTTATGGCGACAGCTAGGGAAGATGTTATGCTCGATTTCTGGGCTGACGAGACTTCCAAGGACCTCTATGCCTCCATTATGCTCAGATATGGAGGTTGTGTCTCTAACTGGAGAGGAACTTTCGCTTGTAATATTGCGAGTTCGTAATCTTTAACATAAAAAAGTAAGGATCTGGCATTTTTTGTGCCAGATCCTTATCTTTTGGCACAAGTATTGCAGGTAATATATGTCAAAAACTCGGAGGAGTTGATATGACATTATCCAAACGCGGTGGAAGTAATAAACTAAGTTATGAATTTGTAAAAGAGTCTTTTGAAAACGAAGGATATACACTCTTATCAGATACCTATTCAAAAATCACAGAAAAATTACAATTTAAGTGTCCAAACGGACATGTACGTAGTATGTCTTTTTCTAGTTGGAAACTTGGAAATAGATGTAAACTTTGTTATGACTCTATTAGAGGAAATGAATTACGATTAGATTTTGATTTTGTAAAAAAAGAAATTGAAAGTAAGGGGTATAAACTTCTTTCAAATACTTATAAAAGTATTGATTCAAAACTAGATGTTGTTTGTAAAAATGGACATACATGGAATACTTCTTACAGATCTATAAAATCTGACAATACATGCATACATTGTTTAAATTCAGAAAAGAATATAAATAGAAAATATACACACGAAGAAGTAAAAAATATATTTGCTAGAGAAGGATATTTATTGTATTCTAATGAATATATAAATACTAATTCACTTCTTGATGTTTTGTGTCCAGAAGGACATTATTTTTCTATTACTCTAAGAGAATTTAATAGCGGAGGAAGATGCTCTGTTTGTTTTATGTTAAATAGAGGTAAAACAAGATTATTAGATTTTTCTGATGTTAAGAAGTATATAGAGAAAGAAAGATATAAACTAGCTAATGATAATTATACTAATTCAGCAACTCATCTTAACCTTGTTTGTCCCAACGGGCATAGTTGGAATGTAACTTTTAATAATTTTAAAAGTAATGGAGTTAGATGTCCAAAATGTCCATCTACTAGATCTTCTGGTGAGATAGAAATATATAAGTTTTTATCAGATTATTTTAATTCAAACGAGATTACATCTAATGATAAAAGTATTATAACTCCATTTGAGTTGGATATTGTAATTCATCCAAAAAATATAGCTATAGAATATTGTGGTGTATATTACCATTCTATAGAAAAAAAGAAGGATGAAAACTATCATTTAAATAAATTAAATCTTTGTAATAATAAAGGTATAAAATTAATCACCATATTCGAAGATGAGTGGGTATACAAGAAAGATATTGTTAAACAAACATTATTGTATATTTTAGGACTTTCTAATAATAAATCTGTCTTTGCCAGAAAGTGTGAAGTTAGGGAAATTGATTCTTCTGAAGCTAGAGAGTTTTGTATAAAAAATCATTTGCAGGGATATACAAATGCACTAATTAAACTTGGGTTATATCATAATAATACTTTAGTCTCAGTTATGACATTTAGTAAATCAAATATATCAAGAAACATTAAACCAAAGGAGAATGAATATGAACTTTCTAGATTCTGCTCAGACTTAAATTTGAATGTTGTTGGTGGTGCTTCTAAATTATTTTCTTACTTCCTTAAAACATATAACCCATCTTCTATTTATTCTTATTCTGATAAAAGATGGTTTAATGGCAATGTATATAAAAAGTTAGGATTTGACTTTGCACATTCTAGCCAACCATCATATTGGTATTGTGTCAGACAAAAGAGGTATCATAGATTTAACTTTAGAAAAAGTAATTTAGTTAATATGCCAAATTATGATGTTAATAAAACAGAACAAGAAATTATGAGTCTCGAAGGATATAGCCGAATATATGATTGTGGAACAGATAAATGGATTTTTACGAGGTAAACTACATGTATCTAAGACCTTCCTTGTCTTGTCTCAAAGGTCAATCTAATCTCACAGGAGTTGAAATTGGTGTGAACTGCGGTACAAACGCCGAATCTATGTTTATAAACCTTGATATTAAGAAGTTGTATTTGATTGATCCTTATTCTTTCTATTCTAATCAGCGTGGGTCTGGTTGTAATGTCACTGAAGAACAAAACGTAGAATGTAGAAAAGCGGCTCATGATCTACTTGCTCCTTACTCAGATAGGATTGAATGGATTGAAAAACCGTCTGATGTTGCAGTATTGGAACTTACGGAGTTAGAGTTTGATTTTGTATATGTAGATGGAAACCACATGCATCAATATGTTATGGCTGATGTATTCAACTACTTTCAACTTATAAAACCAGGAGGTATGATTGTCTGTCATGATTTTGAATCTCCAGAAGTCAATAAAGGTGTAATGTCGGTTTTGGCTCATTTTAGTATGAAGAATGGTAATCGGTATCATGTGCATGTAGAAGAAACTCTTGGTGGTCCTAGACCTGTATATGAAGCATGGTGGTTTAATCAGGTTGTAGTGTAGCAGTAACACCCCGGCTTTGGGGGTCGGAATCGGAGGAGCGTAACCTCCCAACCTGACCATTTCTTATAAAGGATAAAATATGGAAAATGTAATTGAAGTATCTGGAGACAAATTGTGTGTTTGGGCATTAAGCAAAGACGGAATATGGTTGAAACTAGTAGAGGTAGAAATAAACCAATCTATTTGGAAAACATTCAGAGTGCCATTGCTGGTAAAAATTGAGGAATAACAATGGAAACTGTAGTAGAAGCTCCTGGTAAAAGAATTTACATCTCAGCACTTGATAAAAACGGAAATTGGCTTTCACTACTTGAAATGAACGTCTCTCCAGATATAAATAAGTTCTACAGATTGCCTATTCTGATAAAGGTTGAATCGAAGGAGAAGTAGTATGGTTGTAGTAAACAGATATTGTACACAATGTGGTGGATACCACGAAAATACTTCTGCTGGTTGTCCTTATTATCAAAATGATGATAAATATGATACTGTAAAATTAGAGAGTACTTTGTGTCCGATGTGTAGAAAATTCCATCCACCACATGAAATGTGTAATTTTTATACTTCAGAACATACTTATGTTGTCTCAGTTCCATCAAAACAACCATTCAAGTGTCCAGTTTGTAATGGTACTGGTCTAGTATCCAGACCCCAAGAGATTGCTGGTGATATAGATAGTTGGACTTCTAATTCAACTAATCCTTACCCTTGTAAAGCGTGTGCTGGAACCGGCATTGTGTGGGGTCCAAATGACTAAAGATTGTTCAGTGCGTCGTAAATATAAATCTAAAAAGGATACAGTAGAAGTCTGTCAACTATATAACTTAGAAGCATATAAATGTCCTATCTGCAAACAATACCATATAACAGTTTCTAAACTCATAAAGGATCTAAAAAATGACAGATGAAGAAATTATCAAGTATGTAAAGTCTCTTTCTCCAGAGATGAAGTTGAATCGTGTAAACTTTACAAAATCCAAATGGTGTATTGAAAACATTAAAGTCGGTGATTTTATAATTGATGCTGGTGCTTGTAGAGGTTGGTATGCTACTATCTACAGTGATCTAGTAGGAAGTTCTGGTAGAGTATTTGCTTTTGAACCAGAATTGAGAAACTTTAATTATTTAGTTCAAACTATAAAAGGTAACAATGTTTTTCTCATAAATGCTGCCTTGTCTGATTTTGATGGCAATACTGTATTGTATACTAATGGTATTGAAGCTCATTCTATTTATCCAGGATATGGACATCCAGAAGAACAAACTGAAGTTGTAACTATAGATACATTCTGTGAAGAAGAGAAGATACCGAGGATAGATCATATTAAAACAGATGTGGAGGGTTGTGATTTTACAATGCTTCTTGGTGGTAGACATACCATAGAGAATTCTCCTAAAATGTCAGTTATGGGTGAATTTCACTGGACTAGGTTTAATATACCTAAAAGAGATGTATTTGACTTCTTCTCTACCAGAGATATGAAGATGTATGATGTACTCAATAATTTCATACCAATTACAGATTATGAAAGTATGAGTCCAGAAATGTTGGCAATGAAAGAATACACCGATACTAGTAAGTAGGTGATATAATTTGAAAGACAGTTATTTTAATGTAAGGGACAGCGAAGAGAATATAGCGACCTCGGAAATTCCTAATACAAGGCGTGATATGACCGCTATGCATGAATGGGAACCTGGGGATACATTATATGGTACTCATGCAAATGATAGTGTGTGGTTGAAAGGTTATAAGAGAGATATAGAAAGTAAATTAGGAAAAGAAGACGATGACTATAAGATACTACTTATAGACACATTGAAGCCAATTTTGCCGCAAATTGAAAAAATAACAGGAAAAAGGAAGAAGACTCGCAGATGAAACTTACATCCCTACTATTAATTATATTTTTCCTTTCAGCTTGTGCTGTCTCGAATCGACAACAGATAGGCGAGATCAAAACCTTTAACTATGATTCAAAGACTAAATTTGAGGATCAATTTAAAGAAGTATTAGAGTTTTGTCAACCACGATTACAAGGATTTGAAGCTAAGTCTACTCATCAGGCCAAGCTGTCATTTTATATGAAACTGTCTGGATTATTAGCAGGATCAGTATTTGCACCAGCATTGATAGCATATGGGTCTACTTCTACTATTGCTATGGCTACTACTGCTGCTTTAGCAGGATGGGCTGGAGCATCACCTTTTGCTGGTGAGGCTTTAGAGGCGTCTGGATTGTCAGGTGCAGGAATAGCTGAGACCAGGAATGGTATTATTGCTGATATTAAGGAATCACTTAAAAGAGCGGTAGATGGATCTCTACCAATAAAGGATCGTCGCAATGCACTGCTTGAAATTCAAGCAAGTTGCATTGCTTATGAAATTTCAGTTCCACATGTGAATTGGAATAATGAAAAATAAAGACGGAGGTCATTTGTTATGTCAGAAGGTACTTGTCGTATTTGTGAAAAATCATACACTAATCTTTTACAACATTTAAGATCTAAACACGGTATAAGTATGGAAGAGCACGATGCATTACAGCTAGAAAATTTGGATATCGAACCAGACACTACCATTAAAATGGAAGTGCAGGAAGAAACGCCGATTATGAGTGTGAAAGGAGAGCCGGTGGCTGAAACATCCATAACATTGCTCGAATATGTTTCGCAGCATGGTATGTCTAAAAAAGAATTAGACTTGGTAATTACGAATTACAAAAAGGGATTGCCCATTAGTGGTGTTATGGGTCTTGAGGTCAAGAAATCGAATGCTGCTAATGAGGCAAAATCTCTTTCCAGTCAGATGAAAGTACAAACTCATAGTCTGATGGTAGCTGAAGAGTTAAAAGACAAACACGGGTTCAAGGTAACTAATGTAAGGGGTCCACAAGGAAATACCCCTAAAACTTGGTTTCTTGAGAAGAAGTAACTAACGATTTTAGTTAGCATAAATATTAACCAACGAGGCTTATGTTAGCCTGACATAAGGTTTCTTTTCCAACCCACATTGGAAAGAAAGCTCTAACAAAGGAGATGATGTTCGTGGGAGACTCAAGGTATAGTTCTAATATTAAAGCGGGAGGATCTGCTGTCACTATCAGTGGGTTTAGTTCTGTAACTGCAACCAACATTACAGTGAGTGGTACTCTTACTGCTCCTATTGCTGCGACTACTTCTTATATTAAACTTGGAGATCATCAGTATATTCTTTTTGGTGGTCTAGCATATTTGGCTTCTATTGTTCCAGTGGCTACTGCCATCGATGCTAGTTGTCAGGGATCTTTGTATTTGAGTTCTGATGGTAAATTGGCTATTCTGGAATCAGATACAGCAGCCTCATTTATCCCGTTCTAAGGAGTGTGATTTTTAATGGGTGATAGTCGTTATACATCTAATATACTCGCTGGCGGGTCTGCTGTAACTATTAGTGGATTTAGTTCTTTATCAGCAACTAACATCACAGTTAGTGGCACTCTTACTAATCCAGCTCCAGCAGTAACGTCTTATATTAAACTAGGAAGTCATCAGTATATTCTATTTGGTTCTGCTGTTCTTGCAACAACTGCTGCAAAAACAGCTACCGCTGTAGATGCTAGTTGTCAGGGATCTCTGTATTTTAGTTCTGGTGGTAAGCTTTATATTATGTCTTCTGATACTGTAGCATCTAGTTTTCCATATTAACTAGGTATTGAATGATTGATTCAGAGTTCATGTCCAACACAAAGCAGGGCTGTACAAGTTGCAGCCCTGCTATTTCTATTTAAATAATTAGAGTTTTAAAATGGAAGATCGAAAACCTATTGGAAGAAAGAACTATGGTAGTATTCCACACCTTCCTGATAGTCGTATTGGTACAGGAGATCATAAATGCTCTAAAGGTCAAGCCAGAATTGCAACTGAGAAGTGTAGGGATAAAAATGATGAAGTAATAGTACAGGAAAAATTAGATGGTTCTAATGTTGGTATAGCCAGAGTAGAAGATTCTATCTTTCCTTTAACTAGAGCCGGATATATAGCCATTTCTTCTCCATATGAACAACACAAACACTTCCATAATTGGGTATATGAAAATACAGAAAGATTCCTAAATGTTTTGTCTGATGGTGAACGACTTGTAGGTGAGTGGTTGATGCAAGCTCACAGTACAAGATATAAACTCAGACATGAACCATTTGTAGCATTTGATATAATGATTAAAGATAAAAGAATGATTTATAGTGATTTTGTAGATCGTGTTGGTGGTAAATTTACAATGCCGGCATTGCTTCATAAAGGTTCAGCAATTAGTATTAAAGATGTAATGAGAATATTAGGTAAGTACGGATTTCATGGAGCATTAGATGAAGTAGAAGGTGCAGTTTGGAGAGTAGAAAGAGATTTGAAAACTGGTAGAGCTGTTGATTATTTAGTTAAGTATGTTAGACCAAACAAAGAAGACGGAATCTTCTTACCAGAAATAAGTAAGAAAGAGCCTGTTTGGAATTGGTATCCAAGTAAAAGAGGATAACTATATGACTGAAGAAGAGAAATTTTATATAGATGAGCCTGTTGTAGTTTCTTTTGCTATTGGTGAATTGGGGTGGTTGTGTCAATATACACAAGCTAGATGGAGATTTTTAAAAGAAGAAGTTCATAAAGATAAAAAATTTATAGTTATGATGAATAAAAACTTTCATTGTCTTGTTCAGGACTTTGTTAGTTTCACTATTGATTTACCTGAATGGTTCTATGATCTGAAATTAGAGCAAGATTGCTACGAAGCCCCACTTCCAGATTCTCCTCCTGGTTCACTCACACCGCCCGATGTATATAAAAGATTGATCGAGTATTTCAGAACATTTTACAATAAAGATAAAGCAACTGAGATTTGGATGCCTAGAGGTTATACTAAAATTTTAGATTATCTTCCTGCAAAATACTACAAGTATTCTACTACTAAAGATTATACAGTACCTAAAACTATCTGCGTGTTCCCACGCGGACGGGCAAGAGCTGCAAATAGGAATATACCAGCTCATGTGTGGGAAGAATTTGTGCTAAAATTATCTAAGAACGTGCATATTGTTCTTGGAGGGGTTCCTAGTGGTTCTTGTTTAGCTGATTTTGAACATCCAAACGTAACCAATTTGATTTCTTATAATGGTGAGGATAAACTAGATAAGATTATTTGGCATCTTAATAATTGTTTGTTATCAGTATCTAGTCAGTCTGGATTAACTCATATAAGTTTGTTAAGTGGATGTCCCACATACGGGATCGGTCCAGAGAAGGAGAGGCATTCTGTAAAAGAAAATAGATTTTCGACTCCGGTGTCGTGGAGATTTCTGACGGACTATAGGTGCATTGACGCTCAAACTATAATATCAGATGTTGAGTCTTTTTTAGAGGCTTTAGCAAATCATGATAAACAGGAATTCCAAATCACCCTTACTAATGACATTAATTCATTAAATAATTTGATAGGAACGAAATGTTAACTAAAGTATGTAGTAAGTGTAAAATTGAAAAAAGTATAGAAGATTTTACAAGAGATTCTTCTAAAAAAGACGGAAGATATTCTTCGTGTAAAAAATGTAAAAGGTTACAAGATATTGACTATTCAAATAGAAATATTGAAAATAGAAAAGAATATAATAAAGAATATCGTAAAAATAATATAAATAAACTAAAAGAACAAGAAAAAAAATATAGAGATTCTCATAAATTGGAAAGAAAAGAATATATAGAAGAAAATAGAGAAAAAATAAAAATTCAAACAAGAGAATATGATAAAGAATATAGAAAGAAAAATAAAGCAAGAATAAAAGAAAATAAAAAAATATATGATAATTCAATAGCAAAGTATGCTACATATTTTGAAAGATTAACTATAGTAGAATCTCCTATTTCAGATCCAAGTGGACAGTTAATGGTAAAATGTGCTCATTGTGAAAAATATTTTTATCCTACAAATTTACAGATAAGAAATAGAATTGAAGCTTTAAATGGAAAAGTACACGGAGAAAATAGACTTTATTGTTCAGATAATTGTAAACAATTATGCCCAATTTATGATCAAAATAAATACCCAAAAGGACAAAACCCTAATGAGAATTATAGAGACGCTGATGTTCAACGACAATGGCGTGAAATGGTATTAGAACGTGATGGACATAAATGTGTTAAATGTGGATCTACTGAGAATCTAATCGCTCATCATATTGAAGGAGTCAGATGGATTTCAATGGAAGCTGCTGATATTGATATGGGGGTTACATTGTGTAAAATATGTGAGCGTAAGGCACACTCAATAGAAGGATGTTCATATTATGACATGCAGTGTAAGTAAAAAATTATTACAAAAGATATGTCAGCACTTAACGAAATTATTTCCTCTCAGAAAGTGTGAGTTTTGTGGTTCTATATTTGTAACGTGGAATTGGTTTAGTTCTCTAGGAAAAATAAGAAAAGTAAAACTAGTAGATGTTGATAAACAATTTCCTTATGGAAGAAGTGTAGAAATTATACACGATTTAAAATGGAATCATGAATGCTGGATATGTAATAATGTTCAACACACTAACCACAAAGTAAGAAATGGTATTCCGTATAAACTTCTTTGTTATCTTTTTAGATGGAGTGAATAATGAATAACAAACCAATTGTAATACTTGTGGGAGTCTTTGACCGTGGCTCAACAAACGTGGCGCAAGCTAAGGCATTAGTGAAACTTGGCTGTGATGTTATACCAGTATCATATAGAAGTATTATACAACAAAATGGGCCTGAGTATTTTCATAGATACATTACAACTCTTGTTTATAATTATAAACCCTTTGTAGTAATATTTAGTAAGATAAATGGAGTACACCCACAAACAGTAGAAATATGTTCTAATCATGCACGGACGTGGTACTGGCTGATGGATTCAAATATCGTTTATAGAAAAATCAACGCACAAGAATACGTATCTCGTTGTCATTTTGCTAGTGCTACTGCTCCAGATGTTGTAGAATTATTTAAAGATATAAACCCTAACTCATTTCATATAACAGAAGGACTAGATACTGATTTTTTTAAACCAGTAGAACCTGTAGAAGAATTGAAATGTGACATTAGTTTTATAGGTACACAAACTCCAGAACGAGACGAGTATTACAAGGCTCTGAAAGAAGCTGGATTTAATGTTAGATTTTATGGTCCTCAATATTCTGGTCAGAATGTAGTAGATGAAGATTTTGCTAAGGTATGTTCTAGTTCAAAATTTGCTCTTAGTTTAAACACATACAATAATATAAAAAATTACTATTCTGATCGAATCATTAGACTTCTTGGGTGTGGTGTTTGTACATTTCATCTCGATACTACTGGTACTATTGACCAATACTTCAAAAATGGAAAGGAGATTGTTTATTTTACCGATTCTATAGATCTAATCACTAAACTCAAATCTATTTCAGACGAAACTGTAGCTAAGATTGCATTGAAAGGTAGAGATAAGGTACTTAGCAGCTATCTTTGGGAACACCAACTTATTAAACTCTTAAGAGTAGTGGAGAATGCAAATGCTGTACTTCAACAGACCTCCCACGTTCAAGAATAAAGAAGGATTACTTTTTGAGATACAAGACATAATCAATAGTAGATGGGTTGTAAATGGATCTTATACCAGAAAATTAGAAGAACATTTTAAAGAAAAATTTAATGTAAAGTATGTTTTAGCTTGTTGTAATTGTACAAATGGCCTGATTATTGCAGTAAAGGCACTTAATCTTCCATTAAACGCAATTGTGACCATTCCTTCGTTTACTTGGGGTAGTACTGAATATGCAGCTCTTTGTTCTACAAATATGGTTGAGTATGTAGATATTGATAAAAATACATGGATGATTGATGGAAAGAAAGTAAATAATCATTATTCATATTGTGATGCTGTTATTGCTGTTGATGTGTTTGGTAATATGTGTAATATGAATGGATTAGATCCAAGTTTACCACTTATAATTGATGCAGCTCACGGTTATGGGTTATCAAAATTAGGACAAAGGGGAAGCATTGAAGTTGTTTCGTTTGCACATACGAAGGTAGTAACGGGGTTTCAGGGAGGGGCAATCATAACCAATAATGAAATTTACTATAATAGAATGAAATCACTAGTTGAACTTTCTGCTAAAATGACAGAGATAAATGCTCTTATAGCTTTATATTCTATTTCAGAATATGAAGAGAAGATTAAAACGAATGAAAGAATTATAGATGCATACAGATCGTTGATTAAAATTCCATTCAATGAGCAAGTAATACCGGAGGAAACAAATCATAGTGTATATGCTGTATTGTTTGAAAATAAAAAAGTAAGAGATAAGGTGGCAGAGAATTTTAGGAAGAATGATATTGAAGTTAAAATTTATTATACTCCTTTAAGTGAAACAAAGAACACTAGTTGGGTTTATAATAGGATTTTGGCTTTGCCTACGTATGCTGATATGGAAAAGGATGTGGATTTTATTTGCAAACAGATGAATTCAATCTAGAAAGGGAAAACATGAAGATAGTCTTGATCTCACCAAAATTTCCAAACATATGGGAACCTCTTGGTCTTGCGAGTATTTCTTCCTATTGTAGATGGAATGTTCCTAATGTAGATATTGAGTTTTATGATGAAAGCTTTGATGATATAAATCAAATCATATTAGCAGGAGCTAATGCTGATTATGTAGGTATATCTGCTACTACAACTACTTATAGACAGGTTCTTAATATAATTAAACAGATTAAACAGATTAACAGCAATGTACGAGTAATCCTCGGTGGTTGGCACGCAACAACTTCTCCTAGAACAATATTAGACTCAGATATTACTTTTCAGAATTCCAAAAATACTCTAATTGATTATGTGGTAGTTGGAGAAGGAGAGAAAGCATTTGTAGATATTATAAATGGTATGCACAAACCAGGAATGGTATTGGGTACAAAAATGGAGTTTAAGGATCTACTTTGGCCCGACAGAACAATAATCAAACAGGAAAGATTACTAGATCTGTGTGAAAGTATGTGTGGCATTAGAATTGCTTCTTTCCAGAGTAGAAGAGGGTGTCCAATGAGATGCTCTTTCTGTGGGGAGAAGGCAATGTCAGGCAGTACTAATACAAATGAACCTGCCGTTAGAGTAAGAAATGCAAAAGATGTATTAGATGAAATAGAGTATGTAAATAATAAATATCATATAGACAAATTTAAATTTGTCGATCCTACGTGGTCTGCGCCAAATTCCGCTGCTATAGAATTCTGCGAAGAGAAGATAAGAAGAGGAAATAAGATACCTTGGTCTGGTATGGTACACGCCGCTTTTATTAATAAAAGTCTAATGCAACTGATGAAGGAATCAAGTTGTGACCAAATAGATGTTGGAGTAGAAAGTGGCAGTCAGTCGATACTAAACAAAGTAAGTAAAGGTATTACAATTGATAGAATTAAAAATGTGTTCAGATGGGCCAAAGAAGTTGGATTGAAAAGAAGAGCATTTACTATTATTGGTTTTCCAGAAGAAACTCCTAATGATATAGAATTAACAAAACAATTAATAAGAGATATACAACCTGATGTTTTGGGTACGACCGTTCTTACCCCATTCCCCGGAACAAGTTACTACAATCACAGCACAATGAAAGATGTTGATTTCTCAGAATGTGATGAATATTCATGTTCATTCTGGAGTACTAAATATTTTTCTAATCAGGATTTAGTTAGAATACAAAAAGAGATATATGAAGAATTTAAAGATATAGCTGTTGCACACTTCAAAGAAACTTGTGAGAAAAAATAATGAAAATATGTAGTAAATGTAAACAATTATTAAGTTTAGATAATTTTGTATATTCAAAAATTACAAAAGATCGTAAGCAATCTTGGTGTAAAAATTGTAAAAATAAGTTAAAAAAAGAATGGTATAATAAATTAGTAAAAAGTAAGCACAAAGAAAAACGAATTCCAAAGATAATTCTTTTAGAAGGAAAAACTTTTGGTAACTTAATAGTATTATCAGAATATATAAGATGCCATTCTGGAAATAGAGTTAGAACGAAGTGGTTGTGTAAATGCAATAGGTGTAATAATTTAAAATATATTAGAAGTGATAGTCTAATGAGTGGAAAAACAACTGATTGTGGGTGTATTGGCAAAGAAAGTACAAGTAAAAGATTTAGAAAAAGATATGGAGAATCAGCAAGAAACAAATTATATGCTTCATATGCTTCAGGAGCTAGAAACCGTAATTATGAATTTTCTTTATCTAAAGAAGAATTTTTTAAATTAACACAAATGAATTGTTATTATTGTAATTCATCTCCTATTAATATAAGTAAAAATACATGTTATAATGGAGATTATATTTATAATGGGGTAGATAGAATTGATAATACTAAAGGATATGTATATAATAATTGTGTTTCATGTTGTAAAAAATGCAATAGAGCAAAAGACACTATGACTGTATTAGAATTTCATGAATGGATTACTAAAGTATATAATAATTTAAAAATAGAATAGAGGTTATGTATGAATAATTTAGCTATTGTTACTAGGGCAGATAGCAGAATAAATGAGATGTCTAAGCTTACACATCCATTATTAAAGAAGTATGCAAGTAAGTGTAATGCAGATTTTATTATATTATCTGAAAATATTAAAGGTTTGCATCCTCATTGGAGAATTTTTAATTGTCAAAAACTACTCGACAACTATGATCGTATATTAATGATTGACACTGATGCTTTAGTATTACCAACATGCCCGAATATTTTCAATATAGTTGAATTTTCTAGCATAGGAACTGTTCTGGAGGACAAAGGTAGCAGGAAAGAGATTCGTAGACAGCGTATTAAAATGATACAGAACAAACTTGGTGATGTTGGCTGGACTGAAGGCTATATCAATACAGGGGTATTTGTCTTTTCGAAAGAGCACAGAAGAATACTTGAGTATAAAGTAGAAGATCTTCCAGTTGGTGATGAGACTGGTGTCGATGATGCTTATATAGGATATCAAATTCACAAGCATGGATTTAAAGTATTTGAACTACCATTTAAATTCAACCATATGAGTATGTTCAGTGAAGACGGAACATCCAGATGGGATTCTTATATTATTCATGCTGCTGGTATGGGGTTCTTTCCTCTTATAAAGAGAACAGAATTGATAAAACAAGATATTATACTATTGAGGAAATATTATGGTATCTAAGAATTTCAAGATTTGGGGTTTTTCATACTCTCCTCTTGGTGATCTCATTATGGGTCTTCCTTGCCTTTCCTATTTTGAGAAGTTATATCCAGACAGTTATAAGATTTGGTGTATTAAAAAGAAATGTGCTTTTGCGGCCCCTATCTTTCTTAACCACTATCTGATTGACAGAATCAAGATTACAGATAATTGGAAATCTATTGGTGATATTGATAAACAGATAATGTCACAGTGTGACATAATAATCAAAGAAGAAGGCTGGAAGCATTCAGACCAATACTGGTATAACTACAAATCTTGTGTAGAAGAAACAGCATATATAGTTGGGATCTATAATATTAAAGATGTTCTCACCAGTCAGGAAATGCAACCAAAATTAGTAAAATGGTTTGATGTGGGAGCTAACGATCTACCAGATACTTGGAGTAAACAATATATACCAAATTTATCTGCATATAGAAATAGCATTGCTATCTGGCCTTTCTCCACAGGCTTTAGAGACAGCCCAGGTTTGAGATCACCTACTACATTATGGTGGAGTAATTTTATAGATAAAGTAAAAGTAAAGGTTTATCACTATGGTATTAACTCAGAGCCTATACTTTCTTCAAATTCAAACTATATTCGTATGACTCATTATTCATATTTTGACCAGCTTAAATCATCACTTGCATCTAATGTTACAATTGGTCCTGATTCTGGATCTCTTTGGGTAAATGGTGCTTATTCTCATCCGGCTATTCATTTAATAGCCAATTGGCTCCCACATCACAAAGACAATATATTAGCACTAAATCCTATTAATCCAAATGCTAAAGTTGTATTTGCTGAAAAGAGAGTAGATAATATTTCAATTGAATCAGTAATCAAAGCTGTGGAGGATTTTATAGAATGAGATTCTTAGTAACCGGCTCAACTGGGTTTGTAGGACCACACCTCATGAATCTTTTAATTAATGAAGGTCATGAAGTTTTTGGTATGTTTAGAAATCAGTATGAAGATACAATTGATGTATTAAAAGAAAACTACAAATATGTAAGATGGGTGAAAGGAGATATTACTGATTACGAGTCATTGAAAAGTATATTAAGAAAACACAAATATGAAGGGTGTTTTCATCTTGCCAGCATGACTCATCCAGCTACATCATTTAACCAGCCAGTCATGACATTTCAACAAAATGCAGTTGGTACGATAAATTTAGTAGAAGCAATCATAAACTACAATCCATTTTGTGTATTGCATAATTGCAGTACTTCTGAAGTCTATGGAGTTACTAAAACTAAAGTAACAGAATTTCATCCTAGAAACCCTAACAATCCCTACTCTGTGTCGAAACATTCAGCAGAATTATATGTAACTGAACAGGCCAAAGAAGGAAAGCTAATGGCATACTCTTCCAGGGCATTCTCTCACACAGGTCCACGTAGAAGTCCAAAATACAGTATTGCTTCAGATGCTGTACAGATTGCCAAGATTATATTGGAGAAACAAGAAAACGAAATCAGAATTGGGAATATGTCTGCAATTAGAAATGTAGCAGATGTACGAGATATAGTCGATGTTTATTATCAGTTAATGACGAAAGCTGTAAATCAAGAAATACCGAATGGTGAAATATATAATGTGTGTGGAAACGAATTACATACTATTATGTATTATCTTGAGATAATGTTGGGGATAGCAAACATTGATCCTAAACTTACAGTAGATCCATCTCTATACCGTAAGGTAGAGATCCAGATGCAAGATCCGGATAGTACGAAAGTAAGAAGACTGCTTGGTTGGGAACCAAAGATACCTTTAAAACAAACACTGACTGATTTGCTTAATTATTGGTTGGAGAAAGTAAATAATGAGATGTAAAGTGTGTAATAAAAAATTTCATTGGTGTACTAGTTGTGGATATGATACTGACTTACATCCACTTTCAGAAGGATATTGTTCTTGGAATTGTTTAAGAAAAGATAATGGACCTGAAATGCCAGAAGACGACGAGGAAGACAATGGATAATCTAAATATAGACCATCATAAATTAATGTACCATCCAGAACTAGTGGCAAAATGGTTGAATGGTATGGATACTTATCCAATTATGTTAGAGGTTGGACTTACAGACAACTGCCAACATAATTGTAGTTTTTGTTTAGATGGAAACACATTAATAACTATGTCAGATTTTTCAGAGAAAAAAATCAAAAATGTAAGACTCGATGATATGATACTAGGATTTGATGAAATTAGTCCAAAAACAGGAAGAGATAAAAAAGTCTATCCTTCTAAAGTATTAAATATATTTAGTAGAAAAGAAAATGTTATAAAAATAACATTTAATGATAATACTCATTTATTAGTTACAAAAAATCATAAAATTTTGGCAAATAGAGGACATAATAAGCATTCTTGGAGAAATGCTGGAAAATACAAAATAGGTCAAGATGTTGCATCTTTCCCATATAAAATAAAGAAAATAGAGAATATAAATCTAAATGAAGATTTATATAAAAAAGGTTATATAGTGGGTATGTTTCTTGGAGATGGATATATTTCATCTTCAGAAAAAAATAAACACGGTAATAAAAAAAGATTTAGATTAGCTTTAACAGACATAGAACCTTTAAACAGAATAGCAAATTACTTTGAATATTTTCATATAGATTTTTATTGGGGTGTATTTGATATACACTTAAATGGAAATAAAAAACCAGCAATATATGGATCTAAATACAATGCTTATGATAATTTGGTAGATTTAATAGTAGATACTTTTAATAGTAATAATTATGATTACTATAGGGGATTTTTAGCAGGAATCTATGATGCAGAAGGACATATTGATAAAAAATCAAGAACAATAAGAATCAGTAATACTAATAAATTTATTATTGATGAAATTTGTAGATGTCTGGATGGTATTAATATACCATACATAATAGAATTTAATAAAAGAAAAACAAATATTAAAGATGTGTATAATGTAAGAATTCTAGCTAAAAAACAATTTTATAATCTAGGATTTATAGATATTATAGATCCAGCTATTATTAGAAAAGGAATAACAAATTTTCACAATATTAGAATGAGAACTACTAAAGTAATAACAAATATAGAAGAAATTAAAGACAAAATAGATGTTTATAATATAGAAACAGAATCAAAAACCTATATCGCAAATAATACTTATGTACATAATTGCTCATTAAACTGGATTACTCATTCAAAGAATTATTTAGAAACAGACGTTCTTTGTAATAGAATATTTGAGATGACAGTTTTAGGATTGAAATCTGTATACGCTGCCGGTGAGGGCGAACCACTTTTGCATCCAGATGTAGAATATATTATAAAATACTGTCATGCATTAAAATTAAGAACATCTCTTGCTACTAATGGTCAACTTTTAGATGAACATACTTCAGCAGAAATTCTTCCCTGTCTTTCTTGGATACGAATAAGTCTAGATGCTGCAAAAGATGAAACTCATAGTAAGATTCATGGTGTGTCTAAAAAATGCTTTCCATTGATTGTAGACAATATAGCAAAAGCTGTTGGTATTAAGAAAAGAAACAATCTGGATGTAAATATTGGAATTCAGGCATTGCTTCTTTCAGAAAATATTAATGAGATAGAAGATATAGTTATATTAGCCAAAATGCTTGAGGTGGACAATTTACAAATTAAACCAGCACACAATCATCCTAAAAGTAAGTTTAATCCTAATATATATAAATTTTCTTATGAGGGATTACAAGAAGAATTAAAGAAGTACAATAGTGATAAATTTAAAGTAATAGTAAGATCTAAAACAATGGAGGAATTATCAGAAGCTAGATGTTATAGTGATTGTTATGGTCCTGATTTCTATGCTCTTTTATCAGCTAAAGGTGATTTTGTACCGTGCAATATTTATTACAATAAGGAAGAATTTATATTTGGCAATATCTATGAAGAAGGATTTATTGAGATTTGGGACTCTCCAAGAAGAAAAGAAATAATGAAAAAAGTAGCAGAGATGGAACATAAACAGTGCGGAATATATAAGTGTAGGCAACATATGTTAAATGAATATCTCTGGAGAATCAAAAATCCAGAACTTAACGATGTTTTCATCTAAGAGGAATTATGATACCAAAAATTGATAAGTCTGACCTAAAAATTACTGGTAAGTGTCCATTCCAAGGATCTGGGTGGACAAATCTCTATTATGCTATGTATAATGGCGAGGAAGTGATTGTCAAGGAACAAATCAAAGAACTAGATAGATTTGATAGAGAGTTAGAAGTTCTATCAAATAATATTGACGGTGTTGTCAAACTTTTGGCATATGGGGATAAGTTTTTAGTTTTAGAAAAGTTGTATAATATATTAGCATATCAAGCTCCAGCTAAATCTTTCTTGCAGAAAATAGCAACTAACTCTCTTCAAACTCTTAGAAAGTTATATCTCCTGAATTATAGTTGGATTGCTAAACCTAGTCATTTATTGATAGATGCTTTAGGAGATGTTAAGTTAGTAGACTTCAATGATGATGTATACAAAAAGATACCATTCTTTAGTCATACTGAAGGTATAATTACATTTGGAATGTGTAATAATTATGGAGTTTATTTAGGTAAAGATGTAACTCCTTATTCTGGTTATTTTGCAACAATAGATTACTATTGTAGAAAACTAAATATAAGTTTTGAAGATATTATTCAATATCCTTTACGTCAAATGGTAGAAAAAGAATACCAATTTATTCAGAATGTACACCAACCAATATTCTTTCCACCATTCAATGAATATCTTAGAAGAGAGTCTGAAGAAGATGACCCAAACTTTGGTAAATTGGTAAAACCAAATAGACTTTGTACTGATAGAATTAGATTGATTAAATCTGCATTACCAGATAGTGTTAGAGGTTGGTCATATCTTGATATTGGAAGCAATGTTGGATGGTTTGTGTTCGCAACAGAATTTCTAGGTATGGAATCTACTGGAATTGAAATTGGAAAGAGATTGGTAGATTTTTCACAAATGATAGCAGAGATGAATACGTCATCTGCTAAATTTATCAATAAAGATGCTACTCCAAGATATGTGGCTCAAATGCCAAATTATGATGTTATTTCTCTTCTCAGCATACTTCATTTGTTAGTTCCAAGTAAAGGAAAAGAATATGCTATTTCTTTATTAAGAGAGATTTGTAATAAAGTAAACAAAGTATTCTTCTTTGAAATTCCAATTTGGTCTTATCAGTCATTTGGAGTAACATCGGTAGAAACACTAAGCATGTTTCTTCAGAAACTTGGTAATTTTTCTAAGGTGCAGGTTGTTGGTATGTCTGATGCCAAACGTCCTTTTATAGCCTGTTATAAGTAGGAGTAACTAATGCCTTACATCTACTCTTGTCGTAATAAAGATAATTTATATCAATTTGAACATGGTGCTTTAGAATTTGAAGAGATTAAAAATTGGAGAGAAACTACTTTAGAAGCATTTAAATGCCCTGTTTTATTTACTAATGGTTGTTATGATATATTACATCCTGGTCACATTAAAACATTCAATACAATGAAACGTAAGTATCCACTATCATTTCTCATTGTAGGACTAAATTCGGACAAATCAGTTAAGAAATTAAAAGGAAATCATAGACCAATTAATGGTGAAGCAATAAGAGATTTTAATTTAATGTCATTGGCAGCAGTTGATGTTGTTTTTATATTTGACTCTGAAGAAGAATTAGAATTATTGATACAGGCTATTAGACCTACAATTCTATTTAAGGGAGGAGATTATTCAAAGAAGGCTATTACTGGTGCTGAGTGCATTAAAAAGAACGGTGGACAGGTAATGATTTTAGATAGAGATCCTAAATTTTCAACTTCAGATTTAGTTACTAAAATTGGGCATACTTACTTAAAAGAACAATTTGGTGAAAATGTTTTATTAGTGAAAGGAGAGTAAATGAGAAATCTCATTCTATCTTGGAATAGCTATAGTTGGATCAAGTATTGTTCTGGTCTTATCATGCGTAACCCACAAGACTTTCAGGTAATTATAATCTGTAATGATAATAACCTGCCAATAGCAAAACTTCCACAACTTTGTCAAGAAGCGCGGTATATGCAAAGATCTTTTGATTTAGCTAAAGCCGGAAAGGAACTCGGTATAAAGAAGTTAGCTAATCTGAGATACAATGATGGTAAGATTGATTTAAATAGGCTTGTTGTTCAATTAAGTTTGATTATACAGACTAGTGGGATCAGTACTCTTTACTATCAGTACAATAGATTACTAGATAGTATTGTCAAGCCGATTATGTCTATTGAGAAGTATGCTTTTGGTGGATGTTTAGAACCTAAGATTCATATAGAATTAACAATGCAAGAATACCAACGGAAGTTGGGAATAATTAATAATTTGGTTGGGTTGTATGAAGACGATAATCTAATTCCAGTTGTGGAGATGTTTACATAAGGCAAGGAATGTGTATTGGCAACAATTACAGCAAATCTTAGTGCAATATTAATTCATCCGTCTTCTTATGTTATCAGTACAGAGAATGGTATATATACATATAATGTATGGATAGGGGAGTCTGGAAAAAATGCTGTAACTGTAACTGGTGAAAATAACACTTTTTATAATTGTATAGGTATATCCCCAACTGGTGAAGGATTTGTAAATCATTCATCCACTACCATTGCTAAAAACAATATATTTAAAGGAGTAACTGCCGATGCTTCTTCTACAGAAGATATTTCTGCTAACACATCATATAATTGTTTTCCTTCCGGTTCTACACCAGCAAATTTTGGTTCTACTGGAAATGTAATATCTGCCCCTCTTTGGGTAGACGAAGAAGGAGAGGATTTTACTCTTGATACTGGATCTCCTTGTGCTAGAACAGGAACAAATGTAAATTTGGACTATGATTATTATTTAAGAAGAGTAAATCCAGATTACCCGTCTATAGGAATAGCAGAGTGGATAGTAACTGAAACAAAAACTTTTGGATTTGATTCCTATTTAAAGAAACTTAATATAATTTATAATCTAAATTTAGACTCTTATTTAAAAAGATTAAATATAACTAATACTTTAGATTTAGATTCTTATTTAAAAAGATTAAATACAATAGAAATAACTAATCTAGATGCTAGATTAATAACAGTACATACTATATCTTCTTTT
>Ga0208958_1000361_pt1 | contig 55159 bp, 56 predicted proteins | sample RifOxyB1_FD_184032 | JGI IMG/M metagenome (GOLD analysis project Ga0208958, IMG submission 184032) | Soil microbial communities from Rifle, Colorado - Rifle Oxygen_injection B1 (SPAdes) | ecosystem: Environmental > Terrestrial > Deep subsurface > Rock core/Sediment | place: Rifle, Colorado...
GGATATTTTTAAAATGGTTAATCCATTATCTAGGTTATTCCTTAATAATTCGATTATTTTTAATAATGTTTCTTGTTTCATATTATCTACCTAATAGATAGTATTATCTATTTAATATATAAAGGTTTCTGTAAAAAGAATATTGAAGATGAAAATTGAAACTTATTTACAATACCATTTAATGTTCATTGAATTATATTGACAAAAAAAGTGTAGAAATAACCACCCCAACTCTAATCATTATTGTTTAATAATATATAAATATTATCCACACCCATGTCCACTGTCCGGAGCATATAGCTTAAAACCAATAGCCCCAAGACGCCTACTCAGCCCTCGCGACAACTGAGCGACTCAGCCGAAGGCTCTATCTTTTGATGAAACTTTTGTAAAAGTTTCTTTGGATACTGAGGCTATGGTTGTTATATTGGATGAGTTGAAAAAATGTATTTGAATCGAAAATTTATATTTTGAATTATTAAAGACAATACAAACTATTAACATAGATTTTTTCGAAAAATTTATATTCGCAAATCATAACATTATTATAATGGCAGAATTAATTTGCACATTAAAAGAATTCCATAAATTTATAGGCCCTAGAATTAGAAATGCTATTCAAACACTTACAAAAAAAAGAAAAAAAGAATTAAAACACATTTGTCAAATGTGTAAAGAAACCAAAGAATTAGAAGCCGCACATATAATAGGAAATGATAGAAAATCAATAATAGAAAAAAGATTAAGAAAATATAGAATAAACAAATCTAAGAATTTAATTAAGATAAATCTGCAAAAGATTGAAAATGAAATTATATCTTCACATAAACCCATTGATAAATATTTTAAATTCTTATGTTCAAAATGTCATAATAAATATGATTCTAAAAAATAAATTAGGCTATAAATTATCAATAGGTATTCTTTAGAACAAACATTAATCTCTTAATAATCAAAGAAAGTAAAAAAACTTGAAAAATAGTATACTCATATAAACTAAAACCTAATATTATAATAATAATAATAATCACCACCCTAAGAAATATCAAAAACTTACCACAATAAAAGATGAATCCCAACATAATTGAACAACAACACCTAAATATTAAAAGCAAAACAATACAATCTTAATCTTTAACACAAATATCCCTAAAATGACAGATTTTCTTATGAATAAAATCTGGACATTCTGGCAATAAATCTATTTTTGATATATCTTTAGATTTTAATATCTCCACTATTTCCCTAATCTTTCTCATAGCATCTTTGTTTAATTCAAATGTTACTTCAAATACTCTAATTTCATCTGAAATATTTGGATAATAAATTAAAATATATCCTTTATTAAATCCAGTTAAACTTGACAAGATTGCTAACTCTCCAATTTTATAGGGGGATGGATTTTTTAATGCAATATTATAAATAGTCGTACTAGCATGTATTAGACAAGGATATATTTCATTCCCAATCTTTATAAAATTATTTTTCTTGAGGTATATATCTTGAACCTTATTTTTTTCTTTAATCTCTTTATATTCTTTACCAGAAATATTTAAACCTGACTGATAGCATAGTTCTTCGAAATAAACTTTATTTTTCATTTTTTCATTTCCTTCAAAAGGTTCTAATTCAAATTCTGTTATTGCTTCATTCAATGTTTTTCTTGATACTATTATATTATAAATTGAGAATATATCCTCAAATCCTTTAAGTTCCAATAATTGAGATAAATTTTTTTCCATTTCTTCAGAAGGAATTAATTCTACAAATTGCTTAATACAACAATCAAGTTGATTATTCTTTATATATTCACATAAATTTTCTTCATTTAAAATACAACTTTCATTACAATACCTGCATTTAAGAAAAACTGATGGCGATTCTTCATTTGAGAGAACTCTTTCTAATAGTTTTACTCTCTTTCTTAGTTCGTTCTCAATTCCTTTAACGCTTTTTATAATCACTTTAAATGCTTTTAATTGAAACTTACCATCTTGCGAAATAAAAATCAAATAATTTTCTTTACGGTTCAAAGGATCTAAAAAAGAATAGAAACCTATTTGCTCAATGTCTTGAGGATATTTTTTAAAAACATCTTCAGCTGTTTTAGGTAATTCAGTTTTAGATTTAAACTCAAAAATAGAATCTTTTGTCTCAGCATCAATCCTGCCTCTGACAGGAATCCCAAAAAAGTTGCCATCAAGAATTGCTTCAGTATCAACAAAATTAGGTATTTTTTCTATAGCTTTGCCCATAATCCCATGAACCAGATTACCTAAAGCAAATAATTTTCTTGTCTCTAATGTTGGCTGAAATTTATCAGGATATTTTATTTGAAGATATAATTTCAAAGGATTACATAAGTCACTTAGAAAAAAGTTCTTACCACCAAATTTGGGATTCTTTTTCTGAGAATTGATTAACATCCCCCTAATTGAAGCATTAGAAGTAATTTTATAAGAAAAACTATTCATATAAGCTATGATGTCTTGATTCTTTTTAACTTCCACAAAAAACAGACAGTTGAAGAGTATATAAAACATATGGAATTATAAGATTCTATATAGAAATAGATAAATTTGACCTCCTTTTAAATTATTTTATTTAAAAATTATTTATAATAATTTCCTTCTTTAAATTAAATGTTTTTAGATTTATAATCCTATGCGCACTCCTGTCCTTTGTCCGGAGTTAATAGCATAACCCTATAAATTCAAAAACATACATAGACGCCTACTCAGCTTGGCTGGCGACTGAAGCCTTTGGAGTGATAGCAACTTCCTTTGATCAAACTTTAGAAAAGTTTGAAGTATTGTTCTTTAGATACTGAAGCTATGGTTGTTATATTGGATGAATTAAGAGAGATGGTTAAATAACCAAAAAATATTTATAATAAATAAGATATAAACAAAATATGGAAGAATGGGAAAACCCAATTTATAAAAAAATTGCAAAATCAGAATTAGGTTCTGGCCATACCTCTGGAATTGTCCCTGTAAAAATAACACAAAAATATTTTGGGAAGCCATTAAAAGAAAAAAAACATGATCTTCCAAGTATAGTTATTGAATTTCATTATAAAGATATATCTAAAATAATAAAAACAAAAGTTCACTATTTTATTAGCAAAACACATGACCATATTCATTTAACCGGAAATTTAATGCCCTCTTACAAAAATGCTGGAGCAAAAGAAGGAGATTTTCTTATTTTTTGGAAATCTAAAACTACTCCATATTTATTTAAAGCCGAACTAATAACAAAAGATATGTCGGAATGGGAAAATTTAGAGAGAGATAACAAAAAAATTGGAGGATTTCTTAAAGGTGATTATAACAAAAAAGAAGATGAATCAGAAGAAAAATATCAAGAAGAAATAATTGTTGATGAAGAATTAAATGATTCTGATTTCCCACCTATAAAAAGACCAGATTTAAAGAAAACAACTAAAGTCAATAGGTTACCAACAAATAAATCAAAAGGGGATTATGTTCTAAAAAAAGAACATTATCTTTGTGAAGTTGATAAATCTCATAAAACTTTTGTTACAAAAAATGGTAAAGATTATATGGAAAAACATCATTTAATTCCAGTAAGTTATTTCGAGAATTTTGAAAATTCATTAGATGATATTAATAATATTATTTGTTTATGTCCTATTTGTCACAGATTGTTACATTATGGTGATTCAAAAATTGCTCACCCAATTTTAGAAAAAATTCTAAAAAAGAAGAAGGATGGACTTATAAAATCAAAAATTGATATAAATATAGAAAAATTAAAAAAGATGTATTAATATTTAGATAAAATTTCTTTTAAAATAGATTCAACAACATTAATAGTAATAGAGTTACCTGCTTGCTTATATAATTGGGTATTCGAAATCTTATTTTTATAAGCATTTTTTACAAAAACATCAGAATAACCTTGTAACCTAAAAGCTTCTAAAGGAGTAATTTTTCTAATTCTATTAATCCCTAAATTCTTTTTAGTAACAGATTTATTTTGATTATTAAAATTTCCAAGAATAAAACTATCTGAAAAATAATTATCTTGACAAGCCCTATGCATCTTATGCATGGTTGCAGTTAATGGCCTTGCAATTATAGGATTAATTTCAGATTTAGATTTAAATTTTCCAGAACCATCAGCTAATATAGTTTTTAAAATTTTTTCAGATAAATAATATTTTTCATCAACTTCTTTTTCTAATAAATGCCAAGTTGTTAATTTAGAATTAATCTTTTTAGGAATAGAAATACTATCTCTTAATTTTTTATCCAGAAAACCTAATATATAAACCCTTCTTCTATTTTGTGGAACACCATAATATTTACTATTTAAAACAAAAGTTAATGTATAATAACCAATTTTTTCTAATTTCTTAATAATTGTCTTATAAGTTTCTCCATTATTATTTTTTAATAAACCTCTAACATTTTCTAATAAAAATAATTTAGGTTTTTTTATATTCAAAATCTTTTCAATTGAAAAAAATAATGTACCTCTTATATCATTAAAACCTTTATTTTTTCCCATAAGGCTAAATGGCTGACAAGGAAACCCTGCAAATAAGATATCAAAATTAGGAATGGTTTTTATATCAATATTATTTATATCCCCTAATTCTAATTCAGTAGATTTAATTTTAAAATTGCTTTTATAAGTTAATAATGCAAATTTGTCAATTTCACTATAACCTACACAGTTAGCATTTTTGCAAACTTTTTCAATAGAATATCTAAATCCACCAACACCAGAAAAAAGATCCAAAAAGTTAATTACTTCATTCTTCATTTAATACCTCCAAAACACATTCTCCAATAATTTTAGCCACCATTGGTGGAACTGCATTTCCTATTTGTGAATACCATTTTGTATAAGAACCTTCAAATTTATAATTATCCGGAAAACTTTGAATTCTTGCGGCTTCTCTTGGAGTCAAACCCCTATCTTCAAAAGGATGGATATACATATTACAATCAAATTTCATATGTGAAGTAATTGTCTTTGATACATCATTACTTTTTAATTTATAATATTTATCTTTAAAAATATGATTTCTACTTTTATAAGGCATTATATCACTAATTGATGGGTGACTGGAATCTCCACCTTGTGGTAACTTATTAAAAATCATTATATCTCTAGGATTGTTATAACGGGCTTTATGGTTAAATACTTCTTTAGGAATACCAGAATTAATTTTTAAGATATAATCCGGAATTTTAGCTTTAAAAATAATTTTATCACTAAAAAAACCATATTCATTACTTTCAAAAGAGGTTTTATTCTTCTTTGGTAAAGCTTTTAATTTTCTTAACCCCCAAAGTGCATCACTTAAATGAATAATAGTATTCTTCTTTTTTGATTCAATTAGATTAAAAATTTTATTAATTTTTTTTTCACTATCACGAAGATTTGAACCAATAAAAAAAACTCTTTCTCTATTTTGAGGAATTCCATAATTTTTAGAATTAATAATTTTAAAATTAACTTTATATCCAATATCTTCAAAATCCTTAATAATTTCATTAGCTTTATGAAGAATACCTTTTACATTTTCCATAATAAAAATCTTTGGATTAGTTACTTTAACAAAATCTACAAAATATTTGTATAGATTATTTCTAGGATCATTTATTAGCCTTTGTCTATTAGCCATACTAAATCCTTGACATGGTGGACCACCTACAACAAAGTCAATATCTTTTTTACTTAGATTACATCTTAAAAGAAAATCTTCTGGTTTAATATTAACTATATCTTCAACAATCATTTTTGTATCAATATGATTAATTGAATAGGTCTTTGCTGCATCTTTACAAATTTCATTTGCAGCAACAATTTTAAACCCTGCCTGTATTAATCCATGACTTAATCCCCCACACCCAGCAAATAAATCAATTACATTAAATTCTTTCATATTCTTTAAAGACATATAATTAGATTTATTAAGCTTAATGTTATTTTTTCGCAAACCTTTCAATTTTTTTGAAAAATTTTCAACATTCATTAAAAAATCAACCCCCTAATTGTTTTTATTTATTTATATTATTTAAAAGGACTTCATTTATAAATCCTACGCACACCCATGTCCACTGTCCGGGGCTACGTTATAATTAAATCAATATACTTCTTACAAGTTTCTTTATTATTCCTATCCAAAATAATCTTTTTATTTCCAAAAGACTTAGAATCATCTAAAGCAACAATAAATAAATTATCTCCTAAAACAACTTTCCAAAGGCCATCCTTATCCAAAAAATATTTGTATCCTTTATAAGTTTCCATAAAAATAATAATCTAAATATAGTTTAATAAATCTTTACAACAAAAAACGGAAATATTTTCAGAAATTATCTATTACCAAGTCTCATCTTAAAGTAATCAGCTAGTTTTTTATCACAACAATAAATATAACATCCTTTCTGGCCTCTCGTAAATAAAGTCCTATAAGTATTCTTAATAATAACTGAACTTATTTCTTTAGCTTTATTAATATCTTTATTTGCAATAGACTTAATCCCTTTTAATGATTGATCGGTATTTGCTCTTTGTGTAAAATCTGTAATTACTTTTTCATCTTCATAACGCAAGTCTAAACCCACTATAACCCCCACATAATCAAATTCTAAACCTTGTGAAGTATGAATACAGCCCACTTCTTTAATAGAATCCGTATCAATTGCCCAAGTATTACTACTACCTAAATTCCAACTCATCTTTAAATCACCAATTACAATATCATATATATCACTATTATTTTTTCCATCTTTAATCCAGTCCCAACAATAACCTGCAACAATTCTAGATTTATTATTTATCTGGTTTTTTTCTTCAATTGCTTTTTGCATTTCAACGGGATCATCAAATATTTTAATATCATAATTTAATTCAAAACCCTCTGAATTAGCAGTTTCTCTAATTTCTAGAAGATCATCTATCCAAGCTAAATAACCATCAGAACCATTACATCTAAATTGGGAATCTAATTGATAATATAAAACTTCAGCATTCATTTTTTTAGCATATTTTTCAATTTCTTCTTTAGAACCAATATCAAAAATATCTACTTTTTGATTTTCATCAATAAAGAATAAACTAAATAAAGAAGCATTAATAATTTCCTTAATTTGATTCTCACCTTGATTTTTGAACAACCCAGACTTTTCATTTAATCTATGAGCCTCATCTACTAATAATGCTGAAAAGGTATTTGATTCAGAATTAGTAAATGATCCAGAACCCCTAAATAAGTGATTAATTTGATGATTTTTAACATTCCCTTTTAATTTTGAACAATATACATTTCTAGGTGCAGAATTTTTTGAAATATATTGAGTTACTAATCCTTTCTCTAATAATTTGACCAATAGATTAATTGCAAGAACTGATTTTCCAGTACCAGGCCCACCTTCAACAATCATAACCCTCTTCTTTTTATCATTAAAAGAACTCAAGGCATTACTTAAAGCATTTTCAAGAACAATTTTTTGTGAATCAATCATAACAAATTCTTCATTACCATTTAACATATTACAAACAGAATCTTGTAGAGATTTAGAAGGCCTAATTTTACCATTATTAATTTCATAAAGATTTTTTTTATTATCTCCCATTTTAATATGTTTTTCAATAAACTCTCTTAATTTCAAGGCATCTCCCTTAAGGTATAAAGGAGCAAGATTAACATAATAAGCATAAATTTCATTATCTATTTCCAATCTAAATTCTGATTCAAAATTATGTAAATAAGCACAAGGATATAAACTAATTAAATTATCTTGAACACTTTCATTAAAATCTTTAATAAAAGAATAATATGACCAAGCTTGATAAGAAGGATGTAGAGTTTCTCTCAAACCCCCACCAACAAAAGTTTTTATAAGTCCATCTTTTCCTTCAATTTTGGAAGTTTCTTTACCACCCCATTGTTTTAGTTCAATAATAATAACATTTCCTTTTTTATTTTCATCATACCCAGAAACCATAAAATCTATTCTCTTAGAAGTTAATGGAATTTTAAATTCAATAGCAATTCCAGCATTATTAGGAATATTATCTGTAGTTAAAACTTTATACATATATTGTAAAGAATTTTGCCAAGATCGAACTTCTGACATATTCCCTACACTTAAATGATATTTTTTATATGATTCTTTAATCTTTTCGACAATAGAATCATTAAATGCTTGTTCTAAAAATTCTCCTTTTGTTGCTTCATAAATAATCATTTTTACTCATTATATTTTTTAAATTCTTGCCCTTTAACTTTTTCTATAGGATAATTCTTATTATTCTTTTCCATTTTCCGATTTAATTCTGTTGTTAAATCAATATCATACTTCTGTGCTAATCTTAATATAAAATATAATGTATCAGCAATTTCATCAGTAATTTTTTCTCGTTTTTCTGGATCTTTGAGCATTTCTTCAGCTTGAGCTTCAGTTTTAAATCTAAATCTATCTAACAATTCAGAAGCCTCAGTAACAATCCCAATAGCTAAATCTTTTGCATTATGATATCTTTCCCAATCACGATCATCACAGAATTTCTTAACTTTTTCTTTCAATTCATGAACATTGGTTTTATGATCCATTCTAAAATAAAAATACTCACTTTATTTAAGATTATTGGCGCCCAGTAATAATAGCTAAAAAAACAGCTAAAAGAAGGAATATTACTCCCCAAACCCAATGACCAATAAATATTGAAAAAGCACCAACTAAAATTGCAACTGCAGTTCCAGATAAATTTGCAAGAGTAGGATTATTCTGCCCATTAGAATTCATTCTGCACAACAAAGTGATTAAAATATTTAAATTAATAGGTAATAAAAAATAGAAATTAGACTATAAAAAACGAACCTTTTGCCCACTTAAAGGATTAACCATTCCAGAATTAACTTTTTTCCTTCTAGATTCTACTTTTCTCAATCTATCTTTATGTGTTTTCTTAGCATGACAATTAAGACATAAAGCTTGTAAATTATTGACTTTACTTTTACCTCCTTTATAGACTTCCTTTATATGATCAAAATGTTTTATTCGCATATCCAATAATTTTTTACAAATCGCACAACGATTTTTTTGTCTTGCAAGAATTTCATTTTTTTGACTAATAGAAATTGGCTGTCTTTTATTCTTGCCCTTAATAGGCATTCCAAAAACTAAATCCCCCATAATATTCTTAATACTATTTTATTATTTAAACCTATCTTAAAATTTCATATCAATAAATTCATTTTCTAATTTTTAAGTAAAACAATTCTCCCCATTTCTGTTAATTTATTATCCCTATTTAAAAAACCATTATCTCTTAATTCTTTCATATAAACATAAATTGTTTGTGCTTTAAGATTTAATTTTTTTTCTAACTCAGAAACAAAGTTAATATTATTTTCAAGATTTCTTAAAAGTTGCTTTTTTTGTTTTGAAACTTTTAATTCCATTAATGGTAATTGAAGAGGAGTATTTGTTTCTTCTGTAATATAATAAGCTGAATCAACATATTCTTTTTGTAAATAAGCACCAAATAATAATCCTAAACTTCTAGTTTTTCTTCCTTCAGATATGTGTATAATAATCTTTTCAGTTTTTTCTTCAATAATAATATCACTAGTATTTTTTGTTACATCCACAATATCATACATTTTTGTAGGAATGTTTTTTAAGAAAATATCAGGAAACAAATTTCGAATCATAATTAAAGAGTTTTGCATGATATCATTTATTGGATCATCAACTAAGAAATAAATTTTATTTGGAGAAAATAATTTAATTGCTTGTATCACTGCAGAACCTTTCCAAATTGTAGAAATTAATATAGTCATACATTAAAAAATAAATCTAAAGTTTATAAATATTTCTATTATTTTAGTTAAGGAATTCTAGTTTTCTTAGTAGAAAAGTATATAAATATAAGCAAATATTTTAAAAGGGTTTTAAAAAGAAAGGTGAAAGGGATCCTAATAATATTTAGGATTCAGTAGTAAGCATCATTGATTATAACTTTACTTTTTCAGAAAGATAAGTCTTTGTAGACTCATCCTGAAAAGGAAGAGTCCACAAAGATAATTTTTGGTATTAACAACAATTTGTTTATTGTTTATTAGTCTTTCTTTTGAACTCTTCCAAAAAAGTAAACATATGGAGGAAAACAAATGATAGATTTAACAAAACATCCCAAATGGGATAGAAAACTATTAGATAAAACCTTTGAAGAAATCAAAGAATTAGAAAATAAAAAAGCAGATGTAACAATAACATGTGTTACAAGTAATCTTAAATTAAAAAGATCTAAGATTTCAAGAGCTTTTAAACAATTAGAGGAATTAAAATTAATAAAGAGAGCAGGAAAAGGTAGAAGATTAATCTTTTTCAAAGTAATATCCATAAATGGGGAGTCTAAACCAGTTTTTGGAAATAGTTTAGAAGTTTATTTAGAAAGTAATTTAGAAAAATTAAAAACTATTTTAGTTCAAGAGGAATATTTAAAACTCAAGAAACTTAGAACTGAGAACTTGAATAAATATTTTTTAGAGCAAAATCCCATTGTAGAAGGATTATGGACGAAAAATTTTGGACAAGACTTAAAAAAATTTGAATTTTCAACAAAAGCAATAAGATATCATATTGCTTAATTTTTTATTTTTTTCTATGATTTTTAATTTTTTTAAAAGAAGCTTACTAGAAAAAAACAAATAATCTTTCACATCATCAGCCTCGCCGGCGACTGAGGCGCATTATCCTCCAAAGAACAACCCCAACTTTCCCCTAACATACACCTTCTCAACACGTTTAGCATTAGCCAACTAAAAACAATTTTGCATATGAAAAGACATACTTTTTTAGAAATCCTTATAAATTTTGAAGATATTATTGTTTAAATCTTGAAAAGAAATTTTTTTATAGGGTTACTTTTGTTAGGATTACTTCTCATTGTTAGTTGTAGTAATCAAGAAAAATTAGTCCAATATGTTTGTTCAAATGGAAGTGTTGTAGATTATATTGAAGAATGTGAAGTCCCTTTAGAAGTAGAGCAAGAAGTAGATTCTGAAACAACAAATTATTCCTATGATGCAGATTTAGAAATAGTTGGAATTGATGCAAATTCTAATACTAAAAATACATTCAATCTTTATGATATCAGTTTCCAAATTAAGAATAATGGTGATATTTTAGATGATTTAAATTTAAAAGTTGAAATCTGGTTATATGATAGTTATAATGCTGAGGGTAAAGAAAAGATTAAAGAAGGAAGTTTTAAATTGTTTGAGGAAAAAAATTTAACTACCGGCACATTTTATAATCGTAAATTTTTAAATTTACAAACTTACCCTAGTTTAACTGGTTTAAAAAATCCAAAAGTAAGAATTAATTTTTTATTATACCAGGGGAATATTTTATTATCTAATGATACAAAATATATAAATATTTTAAATAAAGAGGGTTCTATTTCTGTGGTTTTCCCTGAAAACACCAAAAGTATAAATATAGATTCAATTACTCTAGACCAATATAGTATATTACCATTTCCTTTTGAATTTAATTATAATAATATCAATAAAGAATTATCAAAGGATGCTCAATTTAGATTTTCAATTACAGGAAGTGATGATTATGATATTGAATATACTATTGAAAATATAGGCAATAGAAATCTTAAAGGGGGGGATTTAATATTAGATTATTATTGTGAACGAGAAATTGATTCTGATTCTTTTTCAGTGCTTATATATGATTATTATTCATTTATTGAGGATTTAGTATTTTATAAAATTAATCAGGAAGAGTTCTCAGTACTACCCGAGACATTATACCCAGGTGAAAAAATAATATTATATCTTCCCAAAATAGAAAATTGTGATAAAAATATTCTGCTTATAAGAAAAGATACTTCCTATTATTGCAGAGGTTAAATATAATTGACTATACAATTAATTAATATATTTTATTTAATAGTTATTTTTATGAATAGCTTCATGTTCCAACTAAGTGAAATTGAAACTGAAATTCTAGTATCACAAAATGTGATACCTTCTAAAAAGCATTTAAGTGGCTATTTACCCAACGCATTCACAGAACAAGATATTTCCAGAATCAGGAAAGACTTTTAATAAGCCTCGCCGGCGACTGAGGCGCATTATCCTCCAAAGAACAACCCCAAAAAGATTTAAATAAGACAATAACATTAAACACACCATGAACCAAAAAAATTTTGGAATTTTATTAATTCTATTAGGATTAATAATAATTGCAACTGTATTCTTTGCAAAATTAAAAGAAGATGCTTACTTGGAAAAAATAATAGCAAACAACGACGATAGTTGTTATCTTGATGATGGTACTTGTTTACATGATGAAAGAGATTTCACAGCCTATTACTTAGGTGGAATTGCTTCAGCAATATTAATCATCTTAGGAGTATACTTCATAACTTCGAATAAGAATCAACTATTACTATTAAAACAACACAAAGAAGTTTCAGAGGCATTAAAAGAAGCCAAAGATACAGACACATTCAAAGCATACCTAGCAGGATTCAATGATGAAGAACAAATAGTCCTAAAAGCAATAAAAGAAAATGATGGAATCCAACAATCAACATTAAGATACAAAACAGGAATGTCAAAAACATCCCTATCATTATTACTAAAACAATTCGAAACAAAAGGCATAATCACAAAAGAATCCTACAAAAAAACTAATAAGATCCATTTAAGGAAAAAATTCTAAACTAAACGGTCTGGGACGAGAATTCTTGAGATATAGACGATTTCAACCCCCAAAATACACTGAAACGTTTAAAATAGGTATAAGTAATTTCTTCTACAAATGAAAGAACTCACCCTAAAGGTAAAAATGCATTGTAAAAGTTGTGAGATAATTATAACTGATATACTCACAGACGCAGGCATAGATATATTAGAAATCTCTGCAACAAAAAATCTAATTAAATTAAGATTTGATGAAAACAAAATCAACGAATCAGAAATAAAAGCAATCATCGAAAAAGAGGGGTACAAAGTAAAATGAACAAATGGATTTTTATTGGATTGGGAATTATTATAATTTCAGTAATAGGAATTTTATCTTTAGGAAATGGTTCTCCAACAGGTGATACAGTCTTAGAAGATTCACAACAAATTAGTTTGAGCTATGGAAATGGAAATTACATTCTCAGCGAAAACACAGTTAATGCTGGCGAACCAGTCACAATCACAGTCGATACAAACACAGTCAAAGGATGTTACAAAAGTATAGTAATCCCACAATTAGGTATTAGTAAATATGTCAGTGCAAATAACAATCAAATAACTTTCACACCGACAGAGCCAGGAGTATATACAATTAGATGTAGTATGGGCATGGCAACAACAAAATTAACAGTCATATAAAATGAAAAAAACTTACACAATCAAAGGAATGCACTGCAACTCTTGCAGTAATCTCATTGAGAACAAACTAAAAGATAAAGTAAATAGTATCTCAGTAAATTACGCACAAGAAAAAGCAGAGATAGACTTTAATGAAAAGAATATTAGTGAAACTGAAATCAAAGAGATCATAAAAGAATTAGGCTATGAAATCAAAGATTACAAAAAAAATAAATTCACTACAAAGAATTATATAATTACAGGAGCAGCAATAATTGGATTTCTAGCAATAATATTTTTATTAAAATATATTAGCCTACCAACATTACAAATTCCAGATATAGGCGAAAATACAAGTTTAGTTTTACTATTCTTAGCAGGAATATTAACGGGATTTCATTGCATTTCAATGTGCGGCGGCTTTGTTTTATCATACACAACTAAAAATGCAATCAAGGGATACAATGGTTTCAACCAACATTTAATTTATGGCGGAGCAAAAGTATTATCTTATGCTTTCATAGGTGGAATATTTGGTTTAATCGGTGGAATCATTGCATTCAGTATTCAATTGAGAGGAATCGTTGCAATATTAGCAGGAATATTCATGGTTTTCTATGCATTAAATATGTTCGGAATAAAATTCTTCAGAAAATTCCAATTCAATCCAAAATTTTTAACAAAGGCCTCAACAAATATTTCTTCAAAAGCTAAAGGTCCATATATTACACCATTCATAACAGGATTATTGAATGGATTGTTCATAGCCTGTGGTCCACTTCAAGCAATGTACTTGTATGCAACAGGAACAGGAAACTTTTTCTCAGGTGCATTAAGCTTAGCAGTTTTCGGACTGGGAACACTTCCAATCATGTTAGGTTTCGGCAGCCTTGCTACAGTAATTAGTCACAAAACAACAAAAAAAATTCTAACAATATCAGCAATAATAGTTTTAATTTTAGGCTTAGTCATGCTTAACAGAGGATTATCTTTAGTCGGCAGCGACTGGAACTTTGATAGTATAAAAGAAAAAATAGTAGGAACAGGTTCAACAGAGAATGCAAATATAGTTGGAGATTATCAAGAAGTGAACATGGAAGTTTCAGCCTCTGGTTATTCCCCAAATTCATTTGTATTAAAAGTAGGCATTCCAGTAAAATGGAACATAGACGTAACAGAATTAACAGGTTGTAATGAAGAAATAGTATTAAATGAATATGATATCTACCAAGAATTAGAAGAAGGTCTTAATGTAATAGAATTTACACCCACAGAAACAGGAACAATAAAATTCTCCTGTGGAATGGGAATGTTAAGAGGTAGTTTCTTAGTTACAGAAACAGGAACAGCATCTGAAAGCCAAATAAAAGCTGCAGCTCCATCATCAGGTGGATCTTGTGGTATGGGTGGCGGTTGTGGATGCGGAGGTTAAAAATGAAAAAAACAAAAATACAAATATCAGGAATGCATTGCGCAAGTTGTGCAAGTATTATTAATAGAGCATTATCAAAAAAAGAAGGTATCAAAGAAACAAATGTAAGCTTTGCAAATTCAAATGCAATGGTTGAATTCGACGAAAAACTAACTTCTGAATCTAAGATTTTAGAAGTAATTGAAAAAAGCGGTTACAAAGGAAAAGTTTTAGATAACAACCAAAATAATTATGAACAACAAGATAAACAATTACAAGAAGAAAAGAAAAATTATAAAAGATTATTTTTTATAGGATTAATTTTTGCAATTCCTGCTTTCTTAATTGGTATGGTCTTGCCAATGTTTGGAGTAGAAGTTCCATATATGGGATATATCCTTTGGTTTTTAGCAACACCAGTTCAATTTTATATTGGTAAACAATTTTATATTGGAAGTTATTATGCTTTAAAAAATTCTAGTGCAAATATGGACACACTAATCGCACTTGGAACTTCAGCCGCATATTTTTTTAGTGTTATAGTAATGATATTCGGATTAGAACAAGGGCAATATTTTGAAGTTTCTGCAATCTTAATTACTTTAGTAATGATGGGAAAATATCTTGAAGCATTAGCAAAAGGAAAAACCTCAGAAGCAATTAAAAAACTAATTCAATTAAGCCCAAAGCACGCTATTATTATTAAAAATGGAAAAGAAATAAAAATTCCAGTCGATGAAATCCAAGTTGGAAATATAATTGTTATAAAACCTGGAGAAAAGGTAGCAGTAGACGGAATAATCGAAGAGGGTACTTCTTCAATTGATGAGAGTATGATTACTGGAGAAAGTATGCCTGTAGAAAAGAAAAAAGGAGATCATGTAATTAGTGGAACAATCAACAAACATGGATATCTTCATTTCAAAGCTACAAATGTTGGAGAAAATACAACCTTATCCAGAATTATTAAACTAATAGAAGATGCACAAAGTTCAAAGGCAGACATTCAAAGAGTAGCAGATGTTATCTCTGGATATTTTGTACCGATTGTAATAATGATTGCTTCAATAACTTTCTTTGCATGGTATATATTATTAGGTTCAACTTTATCTTTTGCAATGATTATAGCAGTAGCAATATTAGTTATCGCATGTCCATGTGCATTAGGATTAGCCACACCAACGGCAATAATGGTTGGAACAGGACTAGGTGCAGAAAAAGGAATTTTAATTCGAGGCGGAGAAGCATTGGAAAATGCACATAAAGTAAAAAGTATCGTCTTTGATAAAACTGGAACAATCACAAAAGGAATTCCAGAAGTTACAAATGTAACTAATGAAAAAGTTTTGGAAATTGCTGCAAGCTTAGAAATGGGTTCTGAACATCCATTAGCAGACGCAATTACAAAATCAGCAAAAAATAAAAAATTAAAGATTGAAAAAGTAATTGGTTTCAAAGCAATAACAGGACATGGGATTACAGGTAAAATTGGAGCAAAAAGTTATTACTTAGGTAACAGAAAATTAATGAGTCACGCAAAAATAAATATTAATAAAATAGACTCCGAAGCTAAATCCCTCGAAGAAGAAGGAAAGACTGTAATGTTCTTAGCATCAGGCAAAGAATTATTAGGTATAATTGCTGTTGCTGATACATTAAAAGAATCTTCTGCAGAAGCTGTTGAACAATTAAAAAAATTAGGTCTCGAAGTATATATGATAACTGGAGACAATGAAAGAACAGCAAAAGCTATTGCCAAAAAGGTTGGAATAGAGAATGTATTTTCAGATGTATTGCCAGAGGATAAAGCCAATTATGTAAAAAAATTACAGAAAGATGGTAAAGTTGCTATGATTGGTGATGGTGTAAACGATGCACCGGCATTAGCCCAAGCAGACATTGGAATAGCAATGGGTTCCGGAACAGATGTAGCAATGGAAACTGGAAGTATTGTATTAATGAAAAACGATCTTTTAGATGTTCCAAGAGCAATATCTCTCAGTAAAAAAACAATTGCAAAAATTAAACAGAATATGTTTTGGGCATTGATATACAATGTAATCGGAATTCCCATCGCAGCAGGAGTGCTGTATCCATATACTGGATGGTTACTCTCACCAATAATTGCTGGTGGTGCAATGGCTTTGAGTAGCGTAAGTGTTGTAAGCAATTCTTTATTATTAAAGTTTAAAAAACTTTAATTTTTTTTCTTTATTGATAAAAAATTTGCATTTACAGCGACGATTATAGTACTTAATGACATTAAAGCTGCTCCAATTGCAGGAGATATTAATATTCCTCTGCTATACAAAATACCGGCAGCTAAAGGAATAGTAATTAAATTATAACCAGTAGCCCAGAATAAATTTTGAACCATTTTTCTATATGTGGCTTTCCCAAATAAAATAAGTGAAGTAACATCTTTTGGATTGCTATTAACTAAAATAATATCAGCAGTTTCAGCAGCAATATCAGTTCCTGAACCAATAGCTATCCCTACATCAGATTGTGCTAACGCAGGAGCATCATTAATTCCATCCCCAGTCATTGCTACAAACTCTCCCTTTCTTTGCAATTCTTTTATTTTTTCTAATTTTTGATGTGGCAAAACTTCAGCAAAATATCCATCTAAATTCAATTGTTTAGCAACTTTTTCAGCTATTTTTTTATTATCCCCAGTAAGCATCCAGCATTTAATCTTAGATTCTTTCAATTGTTTTATTGCTTCAAAAGAATCTGCCCTTACTTTATCAGTTAATCCAATTATTCCCACAGGTTTATTATTAACAAGAACATAAACCAAAGTAGAAGCTTCATCGATAGTCATAGAAACTTTAATTTTTAATTTTTCTAAATAACTTTTACTAACAAGCTTAATATAATTATTATTTATTTTTCCTTCTACTCCTACACCTTTAATAATCTTAAAATTTAAAACTTTTAATAATTTAGATTTATTTGCTTTTTCTAAAATTCCTTTGGCAATAGGATGTTCTGAATTTTGTTCCAATGACGCTGCTAATTGAATTAATTTATTCTCATTATAATTTTTATCAATAATCAAAATGTTAGAAACACCAAATTTTCCCTCAGTAAGAGTTCCAGTTTTATCAAAAATAATTGTTGTTATCTTTCTAGAATTTTCAAATGCAGTTCTGTTTCTAATCAAAAGTCCATTTTTTGCAGACAAAGAAGTTGAAACTGCCGAAACAAGAGGTATTGCTAAACCCAACGCATGCGGACAAGCAATTACCATTACTGTAGCCATTCTCTCGATAGCAAAAGACAATTCAGCACCAATAATCACCCAATAACTAAAAGTAAAAACCCCTGCAGTTATTGCAATAATTGTCAACCAATTAGCAGCTTTATCAGCAAGCCTTTGAGTTTTAGATTTAGATTCTTGTGCTAACTTAACCAAGTTGATTACTTTATTCAAATAAGATTCTTCGCCGGTACCAGTAATTCTAATTTCAAGCACACCGTCACCATTCACAGAACCCCCAATAACTTTTTCATTTAAATTTTTTTTAACTGGTTTTGATTCACCAGTCAACATGGATTCATCAATATAACTACTTCCTTTTAGAATGATTCCATCAGCAGGAATTTTTTCTCCAGATTTTATTAAAAGAATATCCCCTTTATTTATCTCAGATATTTTGACATTAATAACTTTATTATTCTTAATTAAATGAGCAGTATCGGGAAGTAATTGAATTAATTTTTCCAATGCTTTAGACGCACCTAAAACAGACCTCATTTCAATCCAATGACCCAACAACATAATGTCTATTAAAGTTGCAAGCTCCCAAAAAAAAGGTTCACCACTCAACCCAAAAACAACTGCAACACTATAAAAATAAGCAACAGAAATTGCCAGAGCAATTAATGTCATCATTCCAGGAATCTTTTCTTTTAATTCATAATAAATTCCTTTTAAAAAAGGCCAACCACCATAAAAAAATATCAAAGTTGAAAGAACAAATAAAATATATTTTTCTCCTGTTAAAGTTATGCTAAAATTAAATAAATTTTGAATTAATTGTGATAAGATTAAAATTGGAATTGTAAGAATTGTAGAGATTATAAAACGTTTTTTAAAATCTTCCATCATCATTTTGTGATGATCAGTATGTGAATGATTAGAGGATTTTCCATCCTCCACTTTAACAAGTTTAGTACCATCCATAGTACACTTACCTGGCTTGTCATATATCATTCCACATTTTGGGCATTTATATTTAGTCATTTTTACTCCTTTATTTTACACCTGTAAATCTTCTAAAGACATCAAAAAAAGCAAGATTTTCATCCCTTGTTATATGAATACCTGATTCTAAAATATTTTTTCTTGTATCTCTATTTACATTTAATCCCAAAAGCCAAACAGTAATTGGATTATGCAACCATTCCAAAAATGCAATAAATTTATTCTTGCTAAGAACATGCTCAATAAAAATAATTTTTCCAGTTGGTTTTACTACCCTTTTTATTTCTTTTAATGCTTTAATTGGTTCTGGAATCGAACAAAGTATAAAAGTTCCAATAACATAATCAAAACTATTGTCTTTAAATTTCAAATCTTGTGCATCCATTTCCAATAAATTAATTTTTTTATTAAGTTTACCAGCTCTCTGTCTAGCTTTGTTAAGCATCTTTGGACTTATATCAACACCAGTAATATTTGTTTTCGAACCATAAAAAAGTAAATTCTTCCCTGTACCAACCCCAATCTCTAAAATGTTTCCATTAAGATTACCTAATGTTTCCTTTCTTAATTTTGTAAATAAAATCTTTTCCAATAAATATTCTAAATAATCATAAAAAAAAGAAAATCGATTATATCTTTTTTGGACTTTTAATGTGTTTTTATTATACATTACAACCTCATTCCAATTTATTATAAATTATTGCAAATAAAGCCCCTGTCAACCAAGCCATAACTGTACCAATAACAAAACTAATTACAGAAAAAATAAATGTTCTTTCAGTTACCAACTTTGTTATATCTACCCCATGAAGTAAATAATTACCAATAGTTGTTGTAAATACAGGCGCAACCCAAACTGCAATAATACAAATAAAATATATAACTGCTGTTGTAATTGCTAAACTATTTCCTACTTTGATAATGTTTATTTTATGTTTCATTATTCCTCCTTTTGAAATACAATCTTAAATATATAGATTAAAATTTTATAAACCTTTCTTAATAATCATGCCCTGGACAAAAATATTTATATTTTAATTTTTTAATTTTTTCCAAACTTCCTTTCATAAGAGAAGGTTCCGAAGACGGCAAATCCACACGCCCACACCCACAATCAAATAAAGTATCCCCAGTAAACAACACATCTTTGTACAACAAACAAATAGAGCCGCCAGTATGCCCTGGAGTTTCAATTATTTTAAATATTTTCAGAGTAGAAACATCATTCAATTTCACTTTAAACCACTTAACTAAATTCTTATCTAAAATAGCTCCGAATGGATTCTTCTCAAAAAATTCAATCTCTTTTTTAGAAGCATAAAATTTAGCATTTTTAAATAATTCAAAATTTCCAATATGATCATAGTGCAAATGAGTAAATATAACCATTTTAATTGAATCACAATCTATTTCACTTTTCAAAGTTTCATAATATTCTTCAATTCCAGTATCAATCAAAACCTTTTCTTTCTCAAGATAATACACATTAGAACCTGCATTAATTTTATACACATTTTCAGAAATTTTCTCCATAATTATTAAATAGATTTTAAGTATTTAAAAAGATATTATCTTTGATAGTCAGAAAACTTATAAATCAAAAGATTTTGATAAAATATAAATCAATGGACAATAAAAAATTAGGTTTAATAATTATTGGAATTAGTATACTTCTAATCATATTTATTTATGGAATTGGAAATCAATTAAAAAATTTACAAGCTAATTCATCTATAACCAATTCATGTACAAACATTTGTAAAGATATATGCACAGGTAATGAACCTTCATATTTTATATATGGTAGCATAGCAGTTATATTCAGTACATTAAGTTTAGGCATTTATTTATTCTTTTTTGAAAAATCTCATCAAACATTAATCAATAAAATAAAAAAAGACTCAAATATAAAATCAAGCAGTGAAAAATTCAATCTTATACTATTAGGCTTGAATGAAGATGAAAAGAACATACTTACAGCAGTAAAAGATCAAGATGGAATCACACAGCATACATTAGGATTAAGAACAAACATGCATAAATCCAAATTAAGTATTATTGTTGGTATGCTTGAACAAAAAGGGCTTGTAAAAAGAGAAAAAAAGGGTAAAACTAATCAAGTATATCTAAAAGTCAATCTTAATGAAACTGATAATGAGAGATAAACCGTCTAAAGCCTAAATTCTGGATTTTAAGCCTTATTTTTATCAACGGTTTAAGGGCTAGATTATTAATAAACAAACAACTTTAGAAATAAAAAATTTAAAAGTGAGGCAAAAATGGAAGAAAACGAATACCTATCAAAGAATAAAACAAATAAATTAAAGATATGGCAAATATCAACAGGAGTATTAGCGATATTATTAATAGCAGCAGTAATTACAAGCGGATTTAGATTTGGAACAGATGAAAGCATAACTGGAAACGTAGTTGCTGACTCTACACCAGAACAAACACCATCCCAAGAGATTACAAAAACAGACAAACCTAATGTAGAATTATTTGTAATGTCCTACTGTCCTTATGGAACACAAATAGAAAAAGGAATCATACCAGTAGTAAAAGCTTTAGAAGATAATATAGATTTTGAAATCAAATTTGTCAATTATGCAATGCATCCTTCAGTAGGAGAAGTAGAGGAAAATTTGAGAGAATACTGCATACAAAAAGAATACAAAGAAAAATACCTAACTTATCTAAGTAAATTTTTAGAAGATAACAATTATGAAGATGCACTTAATGCAGCTGGACTAAGTGAAACAGACCTAAAAGATTGTGAAGAAGAAACAGACAAAGAATTTGATATCACAAAAAATCTAGAAGATGAGTCCTCTTGGTATAATGGAAGATTTCCCTCATTTATGATACATAATGTTGAAAATCAAAAATATGGAATTAGAGGTTCACCAACATTAGTAATAAATGGAGAACAAGTAAACTCTGGAAGAGATGCAACAAGCCTTCTTAATACAATTTGTGGGACTTTCACAACTGCTCCATCAGAATGTGACACAGATATGAGTTCATTTGGCACTCCTGCACCAGGTTTCGGATTTGAGACTCAAGGAGGTTCAGCAACGGCTGCTGGTTGTGTAGTATAATTATTTTATTTTTTATTTTAATTAAAAATTACACCAAATGAATTCTTTTCAAAATCAACAATAATAAACCTTATGAAAAATTTTCAAAAACAGCCCAATAATTCTTATAAATAGAATAAATAACAATTAATCATGCTCAAACAACTTAATTTCCCAAAAAATATTACCCTAATTTATGGTCCACCAGCTTCAGGTAAAACTACAATCTGTTTACAACTAATAACAAAAACAAAAGGAAAAATAATTTACATTGATACAGAAAACTCATTTAACCTAGATCGTTTAAAACAAATAGACCCAAATATAGACTTAGATAAAATCATAGTAATCCGAGCAAAACGTTATTCAGAACAATTCAAAGCAATAAGAAATCTCAAAGATACAAAAAATATTTCATTAGTTATAGTAGACTCATTCACACACTTTCACAGACGAAAAATCCAAGAAAAAATAAATATTAAACCAGCAACAATTAAAATGTTCCAAATGCTAAGAGACTTAGAAATACCAATAATATTAACTTCGCAGATATATACAGATATGGAAGGAAATATTCATCCTATTGCACAAGAACTATTCAAACACTTTTCTAAATATACAATCAAACTTAAAAATAAAATTCTAACGATAGAACAAACAGATTTAGAAATTCCTTACATTATAACAAACGAAGGCCTAACCGTATAATTTATATAGTATTAGTTAAACGAAAAAAATATGGGAATATTAACAGAAGAGTCATTAATCAAAAGTTTAGTTAGTGATATCCATAAGAGCAAAAGAAAACAAGTATTATTTTTAGCAGGTCATTTCCCAATAATTTATACACCAGAAGCAGCAATAGAAGCAATAAATCAATGGGGACCATTCTCACCTTATACTTTAGAATTAGCCTGTAAGGTTGGCGAAAGAGTAAAAAATAATAAAACTATAAAATTTATGTTTGTAGTAGATGATCATACATATGAAGAAATAAGTCAATTAAGCAGCTATTCACTTTCGAAATTAAGAAGAGACCTTTATAGAAAAAGAAGTGGTTCTTCAGCAGAATTAGTTCCAGAGTTTCATACAATCATGGAATCTCATGGATTTACCGAAGCAAATGTTATACGCCAAAATCAAAAAAAGGAAGGAAGAGAAGATTGTTTATATTTCTCAGAAAAAATATTAAGAACACAAAGACCAGATATTTCAAATCAATGTGCAAGAGAATATCATGCAATTTTTGAAGACCCAGAATTTGATAAAGATTCAACTTATTTAATCGGATTTATTCCAAGAAGATGTGAAGACAATATTTGTAGAGCTGCACTTGATGAAATTGATGATTTAACCTCAAGCCATGTATTTTTAGAAACTGCTGCATTAAATGAAACAGGAAAAGAATTGCTCAATTTAGGAGCTACATATACAAAATACTAAGGCAAATCAGTAAATGTCTGATCAAAAGCTGAAGGTTTAGAATCATCAACACCTTCAAAAGTAGCATTATTTTTCTTTTCAATTTTTTTCTTATATTCATCCTTCTTTGGACAATCTGGATTAATACAAAACACCCAAGGCCTTTTACCTTTCTTAATCAACAACACTTCTGGGGAATCACAAGCATCACATTTTTTACCACCAGTACCTTTTGCTAAAAACCCTCGAGGTAACGAACGTGTAATCTTACACTCAGGATATTTCGAACATGCAATAAAATAACTTTTGAATTTTGGAGTATAACGAATCTGCAAATCCCCTCCACAAGTACACTTCTCAACAAAACTATCTAACCTCATAGTCTCTTGATATGACCCAGCCAGTTCTTTCCCGATTTCAAGTTCTTTAGCTTTGAATTCACCTAGTACTTTAGTCAAGAATTTCTCAGCATGCTCAAGAGTTTCTTTTTCATTACTCTTCCCTTTTCTAATATTCTCCATATCCTTCTCAAAATCTCTAGTAAGCTTCTCATCCAAGATATCCGGACAATACTTATCCAAAACTTCAATCGCTTTCAACCCTAACCCAGTCACTTCAATAGAATCACCTTTCTTCAGATAATTTCTATCAAAAAGATTTTCAATAATCTCAGAACGTGTTGCTTTAGTCCCAAGTTTCCTCTTCTCAAGTTCTTTAATTATAGAAGCTGGAGTATAACGACGTGGTGGCGCAGTTTGTTTATCTAGTATATCCAAAGAATTAACTTTCAATTCTTGTTTTTCATCAACATTAATTTCTTCCTCTTGAAGTTTCACATACGGATGATAAAATTTATGCCAATTTTCCTCAACAGTCCTAGTTCCTTTCACCAAGAAATTTTCTTTATTTACATCAATAATAATATTAACAGTCTCTCTGATAGCAGCCTTAGCAAATGTAGCCAAGAATCTTTTAACAATCAAATCATAAAGCTTCCTTTCTCTCTCATCCAAATCTTCTGGAATCTCCCCAGTCGGATAAATAGCAGGGTGTGCTTCATCGGTCTTCTTCCCATTATTCGGTTTCAAAGGTCCTTTCATTAATTCTTCACAAAAAGCTTTGTATGGTAATTGTGCCTTCAGCTTATCCATAATTTTTTTGTACCCAATACTTTCAGGCAATTGATTAGAAGATGTACGCGGATAAGAGATATACGAATTAGTATACAACACTTGTGCAAGGCTTAATGTTTCAGAAGGTTGAATCCTCAAAACTTTATACGCTTCGACTTGTAACGCAGTCAAATCAAACGGATGCGGCGCATCTTGATTAAATCTATCCCTATCAACTTTCTTAACAATTGCTTTATGCCCCTTACATTTCTCATAAATCTTTTCAACAGTCTTTCTATCATCAAATTTTCCATGCTCATGTAACGCATCTAACTCTTTTGTATCTAATGCCAATTCCCAATAAGGCACCGGAATAAATTTTTGAATATCCAATTCTCTTGTTGCGAGAATTTTTAATGCAGGTCCTTGTACTCTACCTGAACTCAAGATCTTAAACATACCAGTAGCATTCTTCACAGACAATGTTAACGCTCGAGAAAGATTAATCCCGAACAACCAATCTAATTCATGCCTAGTAATTCCCGCTTCTGCTTGTCCCATATCCATATGATTCAGAACTTTATCAAACGCTTCCCTCAAATCTTCTTTAGTAGTTGTAGAGAACTTCATCCTTGAAGCATCTTTTTTCCCACAAATAAACCTAACAATATTAAACCCAATAACTTCACCTTCAATATCATAATCAGTAGCTACAATAATTTTCTTAACACCCTTACACGCACTCTTAATCAACGCAACATACGGCTTAGTGAATGCAGCCCCTTTAGAAACTTCATAAGAAGGCTTCCATTCCATACTAAAAACAGGATACTTCCACCCTTTCTTATCTTTTTCAGCTACAGTAAACAAATGACCAACAGCACACACAACTTTTATTTCCTCACCATTATGTGTTAATTCATAATAAGGGATCTTTTTCAGATACACAGACTTCTTCGCACCCTTATCAGCCAGAGCTTCCGCTATCTTTTGCGCAGCGGACGGCTTTTCAGCTAAAATCAAAGTTGTCATACCTCAAAAGGAAAAAAAGGGGCTATTTAAAAGTTTCTAACTCAAAAACACTTTGTCTTTTCTTTATCCAGAACGCTTGTAAAATAATTCAAAGCAACATTCCAAAACAAACTTGGAGGTGTCCGGCCATATGAATCATAGACGATATCTTCATTACAACGCACAATTACAGCAGGTAATTTATTAGAAGGCAAACGAGAATCATCAATCTTATAATAATGTAATTCAGGCCTTAAATCCATAATATCTCCATAAAATCTTTCTATAACATCCGTCTTTCCATTAGGATCATATTCAACAGTCACAGTAAACCCATTATATCCATCTGGCTTAGGTAATTTATCTAAGGAATTAGCTTCAGCATTTGAAACCAAAAGTCCTAATCCTAATATTAATGCATTTCTCATAATACTCCTGAAAAAAATTCTATTTATAATCCTTTTGCTATATACAATTTTGTTTGGTAAAGCTTAAATACCGTAAATAAAAAACAAAATGGATGGGACAAGCACATTCAGGAATTATGCAAAACGATTATTTTACTAACGATAACGGACCTAATCTAATCCCAGATATTCTAAGCGGCAGACGTTATGTTTTAGATCCAGAACTTTCTTCTCGATTAGAAAGAGTATATAGAACAAATGGAGTCCCATACTCATATTTTATTGCAGGAGCAGACAACCCGCCAAAATTAGGAAATAGATGGTTCCCCAAAAATGATGCTTGGAGAGTTTTTGCAGAGAGAGGAGATTTAAGATTAATAGAAGTTGGTTTAGAAAAAAGAGATTTTGATCATCCTTCCAACAATCAGAGTTGTTACAATTCTCATCCATCACAATATTGGCCATTGTCCACAAAGGAAGGTGGTGTTGTAAGAGAAGGAGGAATATTAAGAATAAATTCTCATCCAGATCTAAATGAACATCTATTAAGGGTAAGTGCAACTTTTGGAATGAAGCTTGGAAATCTTCTGAATTTAATGGGCATAAAAAACCAGCCTCGCCAAGATTCTCTTCAAAGAATAAAAGCATTATATGAGACTTTAGAACTAGCAAAGAATAGATTATTAGATGGAACATTCTACCTTCAAGCTCGTATAGAACAATTAAATAAAAATGATTGTGGATTATCCCTCGGAATAGATATTTCTCCAGAAAGAGTTGCACAAGAAACTTTCCCAGGGGATTTAAAAACTTTATTAGAAAAGGGCCAGGATATATTGGTTCAATTAGAAGAAGATAGCATATTTAGAGACCTATATATAATAACCCACAAACAGATCCAAAGAAGAGATTTATACTTAGCTATAGACAAAAGCGGATTTATTCCACCCGAATTAACAGAATTAATTAGTTTAGATGACGGAAATGCAACTTCGGATTTAAGAACAGCCATCGGAAAATTAAAACAACTATTAGATGATCATAAATACTCTACAAAGTCAGAAGGAAATGATGAATTAGTAGCATTCGTAGATTCAGTAAACAGAAATACAGACTACCAAGCACTCCTAAGAGCAATCTAATTTTCAGAAACAATTAAAAATAACCTACACCTAAAACACTTATGCTACAAAAAAAAGACAGGATCCAAAAGGTCCTATTTTGGTTATCATATGTATTCAGATTCATCATTTTAATTGAAGTTGTCAGCGCGGCATGGCAAAAAGATTTGCTTACACTATTTGCAGGTATAGGAATTTTAATTTTAACGTTCATACCATCTCTATTAAAAAAGAATTACAAAATAACTTTACCAACAGAAATGGAATTCTTATTCGTATTATTTATTTCCTTATCATTAACCTTTGGCGAAATAAGAAACTTTTATGAAACTTACTGGTGGTGGGATATTTTCTTACACAGTTTCTCAGCAATATTATTAGGCTTCGTAGGTTTACTTATTCCTTATATTTTATACACAGAAAAGAGAATTAAAACCACTCCAAAATTCATTGCATTATTCATGTTTACATTCGCTTTAGCAATTGGTGCTTCATGGGAAATATTCGAATTCGGAATGGATCAGATATTTGGATTTAATATGCAAAAGAGTGGTTTAATAGACACGATGTGGGATTTAATCACTGACGGACTAAGCGCATTAATATTATCCATAATAACCTATTTCTATATCAAAAGAAAAAGTAAAATTCCCCTCATTGAAAGTTTAATTGAAAAATTTATAAAAATAAATTCACATTTATCAAAAAAAAGATAACTAATGATCATATCTCCCACGATTAAAATCAACAACATTTTTTTGTTGTTCACTGGTCATTCCTTCTTCAATAGGTAATAAATATTTAGTAGTATTTCCAGGAAGATTACATATTTCCAAAAAATATTTGATGGTTAATAATCTTAACTCTCGATTTGGATGTGTTAATTCAGTTGGCAATGTAGTAAAATCTAAATTATGAAATAGCTCTGGATGATCTAATAATGTTCTTACACTACTTTGATATTTTAAATCAGTCCAACCGTCATTACCTGGAAGAAAAGCCTTAGCAACATGTGGCCTAGGAATTGCCCCAAAAACTTCAACCATATCCTTAGAAAAATCATAAGCTTTTCTTAAAGAGCCTTCAGTATCTGCACCATTATGCCCAAAAACCATTAAGAGCTCGGGAGTAATTCTAGATTCATATGCTCTTTTGATTGCATTCAAACATTTATCTTCAGTGTTATGCCCCTTTTTTACTTTATTCCAAACCTCTGCAGTCATCCCATCAACTCCAAAACCAACAGAATAAAAACCAACATCAACTAATTGTCCAATAATATCATCATCTGTTCTCAAAAAAGAATCAACTGTTGATAATCCCCTAAGTTTAAATTCTACATTTTCTTTAGATCTAACTTCTTCAACTACATTCACAAATTCTAATAATTTACCTGGTGTCTGGAATACATCCAAATTTGACATATAAAATGAAAGCTCACTTAAGCCTAACCTTTTAGCTCTATTTGCTAAGTAAACCAAATCTTCTCTTAATACATCCAGATCTCTATATCTTTCTCTAACAATTTTCATTTTTCCAGTAACCGGATCCTTACAAGTTCTATCTGCAGCACAAAAATTACATGCAAATTTACAACCCTGAGAAACATATAAAGAAGATTCTCTTGCTAAGTATTCAAACATAACTTCATCACAAATTAACTCATAACCCTCAATTAATGAAGTTTCTTCAGGCCTTTTTAAATCTCCCCTAAAAATATTTAATTCTCTTTCTAATACTGAATCTAAATTTCCATTAAAAGCATTATTTCCAAAAAGTTTCCTAAACTGCCCTTCACTTAATCCATTTACAACAGGCCCCCCAATAAAATATTTATGACCTAGATATCTCTCATTAATAATCTCCCTAGCTAAAGGGATATAAGAAACACCCCCTAAATGGATTCCGACTAAATTAGTAGGACGAAAATATTGTTCAAAGTTTTCATCATTCAATAATACATCAACACCAGCCCCAATTAATCTAGAAGCTACACATAATAATGGGGTAGGCATGTAAATATGTCCCATGCCCATTTTAGGAGCTAGATTATGCCGAGGTTGAATTAACGTAATTCCCTTAACCATCTAACCCCCCTTAATTGTTTTCTTTCATGAAATAAAGAATAACCTGTTGCACCATATAATCTGAAAAAATCCATAGGATTTCCAACCATAGTTCCATACTTTGTTTCTTCGCCAATTCTCATTTTATTACTAAGAGGTTACAAAGGGATGTATCTAAAAGTATTTATCTAATTTTAACCGAAAAATAGGAAAGTATATAAGAAAAACTATATTCTGGTCAAATATGGTAAATAAGATAGATTTAATAGATAAAAAAATCCTATCCGAATTAGATAAAAATTGTAGAATAACCGAGACCCAATTAGCAAAGAAAGTAGGAAGATCAAGAGAAGCCGTTAAATATAGGATAAAACAATTAGAAGAAAAAGGAATCATAATCGATTATATCACTTCACTAAATCCAAACAAATTAGGATATTATATGTTCAAAGTTTATCTTAAGTTAGAAAACATTCCAAAAGAAAAAGAAAAATTCTACAAATTTTTAAAAACAAACAAAAATATTTATTGGTATTGTATTTCTGATGGTGCATTTGACTGTGTGTTTGCAATTTTATCAAAAGAAATAATAAGATATTTTGATATGATTAATGAGCTATTATCTCAATGGGAACATTTGATTATAAGTAAAGTTCTCGGCACCATGGTAGATACAAGGCAATATAATAAAAAATTCTTCCTAAACGAAAAAAAAGGCACCCTTGCAATTTTTGGAGGAGATATAATTAATAATAAAATGGATACATTAGATTCAAAAATTTTGAATATATTAGCTAACGAGGCTAGAATTCCGATTACTGAACTATCTAGAAAAGTTAATTCAACGATAGAAATAGTTAGAACTAGAATCAAAAAATTAGAAAAAGAAGGAATAATATTAGGATATAGAATTTCTGTGGATTATAATAAGTTAGGTTTGGAATATTTTAAAGCAATTATATATTTTCGAACTCTAACTAGAAAAGAAGAAATGGCCTTATTTGAATGGATGAAAAATCACCCTCAATCTTTATACTATATTAGAAGTCTCGCTCCATGGGAAGTAGAATTTGAATTTGTTGTTGAAAATTATTTAGAGTTTAATAAAATAATTAATGAATTAAGAGAGAAATTCCCAAAAGTCATCAGAAATCATGAACACTTAATCATAATCCACGAAGAATGGTTACCAGGGTATAAAGAATTTATAAAAAATTAATTATTTCAATTTTCTCAAAGAAAACATACCATAACCATTAGAAAAATTTGCTCTCCAAGCTTCTCTTCTTGCACCAACTTCAAACACAACCCTATCCAGAGAATCAACACCTAATAATTCTAAATCAAAGCTCATACCTAAAGAATTACCAACTCTCTCTTCCCACAGCCCTCTAACTTTAACCCTATAGGAATCATGACCTTCATTATAAGTAGCTTCTTCACCAACACATAAGTTAGTATTAGAATCATAAAGCAACATTTGTAAACTCATTCTAGAACCCCTTCCTTCTAAACAATTTCTCTAAATCAGATAATGAAAACTTAACTATTGTTGGTCGTCCATGTGGACAAGTAAACGGATAATCACACTTATCTAACTCTTTAATCAAATTCATCATCTCAAAATTAGTAACAGTATCCCCAGCTTTGATAGACTTCTTACAAGACATCCTAGTAATAATATCCTCTCTCTCAGTATCCTTAAAATCAACCATCAACTCTTTCAAAAGTTCAGAACCTTTTACTTTACTAAATATAACTGGCACTTTCAATAATCTAAAAGTATTCTCACCAAACTCATCAACATGGAACCCATACTCTTTCAACTTCTCCAGATTCCTTTTCAAAGCCATAGCTTCACTAGCTTTAAATTCTAATACTTCGGGCATCAACAAATCCTGCACAGCAACATTATTCCCCATATACTGTTTCATAAACTTCTCATAATTAATTCTCTCTTCAACAACATGCTGATCAATTATTAACAACCCTTCATCTGTCTCAGCCAAGAAAAAAGTCTTAGCAACTTGCCCTAAAATCTTTATTTCAGGAAAATGATTATACCTTTTATCATCAACTTTTTGTGATCCTAAACTCTTTTGTATTTCTCTAACAAACCTTTTATTCTCTTCTTTAGGATAAGTTCTAATCTCACGCGGTAAAAACTCCCTCACCAAAACATTATCTTGCACTTGGAATTCTAACCTTTCTTCTCTAAACGCACCTCGAATAGCCTCGAATATCCCTTTAGTTATTTTTGTTGAATCAGTAAACTTAACAATCTTCTTTGTTGGATGCACATTCACATCAACGTCTTGTACCTCCAAATTCAATGCAACAATTGGATGCTTATTCACAAACAACAGACTCTTGTATGCTTCGTATAAACCTAAACTTATCTCTTCATTCTCAACTAACCGCCCATTAACAAACAACGCCTGCATACTCTTATCTTTCCTAACTAACGAAGGCTTAGAAACATAACCCGAAATTTTAACATCCTCATTAGCAAACTCAATCTTAACCAGATTTTTAGGTAACTCAATTCCATAGACTTGTGCAATCCTATCCATCAAATCTTGTGCATAAACATCCAACACTACCCAATCCTTAAACTTTAAACGAATTGAAACATTAGTCCCTAATGCGAACTTTTCTAAAAATTCAACAATCCTCTCATTCTCATTAATATCCAAAAATTTCTTTCTTACAGGTGTATTAAAAAATAAATCCCTAATCTCAACAGAAGTCCCTTGGGAACAAGCTATAGGTTTCAATGAAATTATCATTCCACCATTAATTTGCAATTCATAACCTTCAATATCACCTTTGAACTTAGTTGTAATTGTCATCTGCGAAACAGCAGCAATACTAGAAAGTGCTTCACCTCTGAACCCAAAACTATTCACAGTTTCTAAATCATCATAATTTAAAATTTTACTTGTTGCATGCCTCAAAACACATTTCTCAAGATCCTCTTTGGACATCCCGTCCCCATCATCAGAAACACTAATCAAATGATCAGTAACCTCAACAGTAATATGCTTCGCACTAGCATCAATCGCATTTTCAACTAACTCCTTAACTACATTAATAGGTCTCTCAATTACCTCTCCGGCAGCAATCCGATTAACAAGCTTCTGATCCAAAATATTAATCATACCAATCTGTATCAAAATATGCTTTAAAAGAATATATCAACTCTAAAAGAATAATTAAAATAGTAACTTAAAACAATCTCTTCTGCTCTTCTAATTTTTTAGCATTTATTCGGTCTAATTTATCTTTATCTTCTAACTCACTTTGCACTTCCCTAGCCCTGTTAATCACAGATTCAGGCAACCCAGCAAGCTTTGCTACATACACCCCAAAACTCTTATCCGTCCCACCCTCTAACAATTTACGCAAAAAAATAATCTCATCACCCGTTTCTTTCACAGCAATGTTATAATTTTTGATTTTAGAAAAAGTCGCAGATAACTTATTCAATACATGGTAATGTGTCGCAAACAAAGTCTTCGCTTTAACATGATTATAAATATGCTCAACAACCGCCCATGCAATAGACACCCCATCATACGTACTAGTTCCACGCCCAATCTCATCTAATAATATCAAACTCCGAGAAGTAGCATTATTCAAAATATTTGCAGTCTCATTCATCTCTACCATAAACGTACTTTGCCCTGAGATCAAATCATCATATGCACCAATTCTAGTAAACACCCTATCCACAACTCCAATTCTTGCATCTTTTGCAGGAACAAAACATCCAACTTGAGCCATTATAGCAATCAACGCAACTTGTTTCATATAACAACTTTTTCCAGCAAAATTAGGCCCAGTAATAATCATAATCTCAAACTCATTAAACAAAGTATCATTCGGAATAAAATCTTCATTCAACTCAACAACAGGATGCCTTCCTTCAAAAATTTGTAATACATTTGAATCATCAACTAAAGGCTTAACATAATTATTTTCTTCACTAACTTGTGCAAACGAACATAATACATCAATCTGTGCAACCTTCAATGCAACCTCTTGAATTTTTTCAGTATAAATTTTTACTTCATCCAAAACTTTCAAGAATAGATCATACTCTAATTCTCCAATCTTCTCTTGTGCAGTCAATATCTTCTCTTCTTCTTCTTTCAACTCTTGTGTAATATACCTCTCACAATTCGCTAAGGTTTGTTTTCGGATAAAATAATCAGGCACAGCACTTAGATTCCCCGCGGACACTTCAAAATAATATCCAAATACTTTATTATAACCAATACGCAGATTTCTAATCCCACTCTTCTCCCGTTCTTTAGCTTCCAAAGACGACAGATAATGTTTACTATTAGTCCTAATCTCATGCAGATCCTTAAGCATCGGATCAAAATTCCATTTAATCATCCCCCCGTCTTTCAACATCGCAGACGCATCTTCACGAATCGCGTTCTCTAAAATTATAATTAAATCATCAAACCCCTCAAACTTACTTAATTCCCCAAAATCATCCAGTTGTATTTGCTTAATACGCAACAATGAATTCTTCAACGCTAGTAAATCTCTAGCATTAATTTTATTCAAATTCGAACGCGCAATCAATCTTTCAATATCCGCAATACCTTTTAGAATTTTTTTAAGATTCTCTCTCAACATTAAATTCTTTGTCAGATATTCAACTTTACTTAAACGATAATTAATCTCTTCAACATTATACAGGGGCTCACTCAACCACCGCCTTAATAATCTTGATCCCATCGCCGTCTGAGTTTTATCCAATACTGAAACCAAACTTCCACGCAAGCTCCCATCTCTTAAATTTTCAAAAATTTCTAGGTTACGCAAAGACACAGAATCCAAAACCATATACTCATGATTCTCTCTCAAAGAAATCTTTTTTATATGCGAAACAGAATTCATCTGCATATCTTTCAGATAATACATCAGAGCCCCAGCAGCACGTATTCTCATATCATCCCTATACAATCCAAACCCTTCTAAGGATAATAAATTAAAATGATCAATCAAAATTTTATATGAAACCTCAAAAGAAAAATATTTATCTTCAAGTTTAGAAATAAACAACCCTCTAGATTTCAACTGTTCAATCAACTCTTTATTCACAAACAAACTTTCAGGGATTAAACACTCATCAGCAATCCCAAAATCAATCCCCTCAGAAACAAAAAACTCTCCCGTAGACAAATCACAAATTGCAGAATAATATTTGTCCCCATACGCAAACAAACTTAAAATATAAGAATTAGATTTAGAATCTTGCTCATACAAAGTTCCGGGTGTAACAATTCTAACAATCCCCCGCTTAACCAACCCTTTAGCTTTCTTCGGATCCTCAAGTTGCTCGCAAATCGCAACCTTATAACCTTTTTTTACAAACCTAATCAAATATGGATCTAAAGCATGATGAGGAATTCCAGCTAATGGTGCTTTCTTCTCACCTTTCCCTCTAGAGGTTAATGTTATCTCTAATTCTCTCGCAGCGATTTCTGCATCCTCATAAAACATTTCATAAAAATCACCCATCCTAAACATAATTATACAATCACCATACTCTTTCTTCAATTCAGCAAACTGCCTCATAGCAGGCGTTAAATTTTCAGGATCCATCTCAAAAAGAATCAATATTTCATTTAAAAGAATTTAGGGAAATTAATCATATATACAATATTAAAATAAAAAATAATTAAGGAGCTATATCATTCGTTGGCTCTCCATCTGGATCATCTATTGTAACCTCGGGAGCTAAAACGTCAGAAGAACTAGAGGAAGCATCACCACCACTATCTCCACCAGTAGAAATTACAACATCAGGAGTAAATGCATCATCACCATTACCAGTATAAGTTGCAACAAAAGAGATCTCAAAAACTGAAAATCCCAAACAATTGGAAGAAAGTAAAAATATTGCAATTAGGGGTGGTAAAGTCGCAGGTAATGCTAGAAAAGAACTTGAACACCAAACAAGAAAACCAATAATCAGTCAAGAGAATCATTTAGATATAAAAAATTAACAAACGATTAAACTTTCTTCAAGGCCTCATTACACACAAAATATATATAAACCATCTCCCAAGAATAATATTATGTCATTTTCAGCGTTCATTGAGAGTGTTATATATAGAAGTTTTGAAATAAAATTAAACAGTATCCAAGAATTACTCCCTAAGGCTCAACTAAACTCTCAAGAATTAGATACCCTTAAAAATAATTATGAGGATATTCTCTTTTACTTAAATCAAGGACAAAGAAATTTTATTACCCAACTAGACCAAGAAATAACTGAACTCCAAAATAACCCTAATAATCATTTATCAAAAGTAATAGACCTTAAAAGACTTATTGAAACTACAATCTCATTATTATCAGAAATAATCAAGTTATTCCAAAAGATAAAAACGGGAAGCTTACCCTATTCAGAACAAATTAAAACTAACTCATTAATCCCTTTTACGAAATTTCTAACTGAGATTCAAAACAGAATCCAAACCCTTGCACAACAAGAATCAATACCTCCAAAGATTCCAATAGCCCTACAAAAAATTATAGATTTAATAAAAAGGAATATTGGTTATGCGTATAAAATAGGTTTAGATGACAAATATAATGATGCATGTGACGGGATTTCAAACCAAGAATTAGTTAGAACCCACCAACTCCGAGCAAAGGGAGGATTATGGAAAAATGCCAATGAAACTAAAGTTAATGACATAACAAATCAGATAATCAACCAACAATTAAAAAGCCCCAATTATGCATCAACCCCAAGCTATGCTCCCTGTCCAATTATTTTTTATGGGAGAATTTCAAATGACAAAGGATTTGCAATATTTTCTCCAAAAGTTGATGAAATCCCAAATGGAAGATCTGGCGGCCTTGGCGGAATTATAATTATTTATGGAGACCTTTGGGGAAAAGACCAAATCCTTCTTAAAATCTTCAATTATCTCATAGCAAACCCCTCCCATTTTAATTTATTTTTAATAGCCTTATTTCCACCAACCGAATATCCAAATATAAATAATAAAATTTTCATTTATCACCAGAAAAAAGAACACCTAATTTTTATTAATGTTTATCTTCTCCAAAAACGCGTATTCATATTAGACAGACAAAATTACTCCTATGGATATATGAGCTGTTTTGACGCAAAGATTTATAGAATAGACAACACGAATCCTCTATACAAAGCTGACGATAGTATAGATAAAGAAGGGATAGGGATATTATTAGTATAATCATCAACTAAAACTATTTAAAAAAATTTAATCTCCAATCAACATAATTATTATCTTTATTAAATAAGATTTCAAATCCTCGAACACTTTGCATAAACAAATTCATTATAATTACAGCAAATTCTTTTAAAATTAAAGCCTCAAACATTTCTTTCTCAGAATCAAAATCATTAATTTCAGTCAGACCAATATTTACATCAATTTGAAAATCCCATTCCCAACCTAAAGTACACTCATAACCCCAATTAGATTTACGGACATTAATGAATAATTTAGAAAAAAAGGGATTAACTTGAGCAACACCACTTTTATCAATGGAAGAATAAGAACTCAATTCAACCCTTATTTTCACAGGACATTTAACTATATATCCACCACCGATCACTTTTTTTCTAAAATTATATCTAAGATTATTGAAAAAAAAGTGTAACTCATTTGCCTCCGCTGGGAGCCCATTTTTAAAAAATTTAACTTTGTCATAGGTGATATTAACCATAAAACCCTTCTCACGAAAATAATTCCCATAAGCTTCAAGCAAAATATTATTAATTTTAGTAACAGCTCTTGTTTCGAATTCTAATTGATTAAATCTAAAACCCATAATAATCAAATAAACAATCAAAGATTATAAAACTTTCTTCAACATCCAAACACTAACCTTTCTAATCTTTTGATCTAAAACATAAAAAGGCTCTTCTATCCAAGACAGGTGATTCTTCAGGAACATAACACAAAACATCAATTGAACTATTATCCTTAGAACCCACTAATAACCCTCTTCTTTCTACTATACTAGTCAAATCCAAATTCTCGCAGAATTTATATGCACCCCATAAAACAACCCTTGCAAGATCATACAAAGGAGCCGAACCAAATTCTCTTCTAGATAACTCATAATCTACCATCACAAAAAAAGAAAAATATACCTATATAAACCTTTCTAAAAACAGCTAAACTTTCTTCAAAACTTTCTTTCCACCCATATACTTCTGCAAAACTTTCGGAATTAAAACAGTCCCATCTTTTTGCTGATTATTTTCAACGATTGCAACCATAGCCCGTGAAGTGGCCAAAGCAGTATTATTCAAAGTATGCACAACTTCTCTTCCTTCTTTCCCTTCATAACGAATATTCAAGTTCCTAGCTTGATAATCAGTACAATTAGATAATGAAGCAACTTCACCATAAGCATTCAATGTAGGCCTCCAAACTTCAACATCCGCACTCCTAGCTTTCCACAGAGCCAAATCACCAGTACATATTTCAATAACTCTGTAAGGCAATTCTAAAGCTTGAAAGATCCCTTCAGTATTCTTCAACAACTCATCATAAAACTTCCATGATTGCTCTTTTGAACAAAAAATAAACTGCTCAACTTTATTGAACTGATGCGTTCTCCATAATCCCTTCTCATTAATCCCATGCGCCCCAATTTCTTGTCTGAAACACATAGAATATGCAAAATATTTCTTTGGAACATCAATAACTTCATTCACATGCATCCCTAAGACTGCAAACTCACTAGTCCCAATCAACGCAGCATTCTCATTTTCAATTTGATAAACAGAATTCTCAAAAACATTCTTATCCACAGCAGCCATCAATATTTCTTTCTTCAACATTAATGGGGGTTCAATATACTCATACCCCTTCTCAGCCATATAATCAATAGCAAACCGTATCAATGCTTGATTCAATAATCCTAAATCCCCTTTCAAATAATAAAAACCATTTCCAATTACTTTAGATGAAGCTTCAAAATCAACTAACCCCAAATTCTCAAGGATTTCAACATGATTCTTTACAGGGAAATCAAACTTAGGCAACTTCCCAGACTTCTTAATTTGAACATTATTCTTCTCAGATTCACCATAAGGCACATTTTCATGAATCAAGTTTGGTAATATCAACAGAATCTCATTCATTCTGTTTTCAACAGAACTATATTCCTCTTCTTTCTTCTTAATATCCTCTGGTAATGACTTGACTTTCTTAATAACACCAGCAATATCCTTTCCAACCTTCTTCAACTTGTTAATCTCTTCAGATAAAGTATTCCTAGAACTCCTTAGCAGATCCAAATCCCCCTTAATACTTCTTAATTTTTTATCTTTATCAACAAGTTCATTAAAAGAATCGATCAACTGAGGTTTTTTCATAAACTTATAACATTTCAAGAACAACTCAGGATGCTCCCTAACAAGTCTGATATCAATCATACTCTTAAATAAAACCCATTTCCTTAAAAACATTTCCAAAATTTCGAAGCATAACAGTTTACCCTTTTCAACCGAATGATTGTAATCGAAATTATACTCTCGAAAAACCACTTTACAATAGCTACAGCACAATGTTTAAATACAACCATTATATTATCGATAAAATAGAGAAAAAGAGAGTGAATGGGAGAGAAGTAAAATGCCAAAAAAGGACAAAGAAATTTTCGAAGTTTTCTTCAGAAGAAAACCTGCTATGATTTTAGTCGCACTTAGACAAAACACAAGAAACAAATACGGAAGCGTGCTTGCGAAGGAAGTTGATTGTACATACTCACATGCGGTTAAAATATTACAAGAAATGGAAAAGTCAAAGTTAGTTTCATTCCAAAAAAATGGAAGAATTAAAACAATTGAACTAACAGAATGTGGAAACAGAATTGCTGAACACATTGAAAAGATTAAAACTTTACTATAAAATTATTTTATTTTTTTAATTGAATTCTAAAACTACAAAAAGAATATAAACAGAAATACAAAAATTAAATTATGGTTGACCCATTCAAAAAGGTAGTTTTTCTTCCTGATGAATTTTCTACACAACTAGCTAAAGATACTCATAAAGTTTTAGGAGATTATTCTAAAATAAAAAGATTAAGAATTCCTGGAGGATTAAGAGAATTCTATCCATCTGATTTAGTAACAACAATCCAAAGAAATGGAGAGTTAACACCAGAAATAAAAACGACAGTTAGAGGAAGAGATGTATATGTTTTTGTAAGCCCTGTAGTTTCCAGAGAGGGAATAATAGTTTATGATGCAAATGTTCCAATTATGAGAGCTTGTTTAATTGCTGATGCCTGTAGAGAAGCTGGTGCCGATAGAATTAATTTAGTTATGCCCCATATGCCTTATCAAAGACAAGATAGAAGAACCACAGATAAAAAAACCGGAGCAGAAAAAAGAGAACCAATCTCAGCAAGATTAACATTAAGTCTTTTACAAGCCGCAGGATACAAACAATTAGTAACTGTAGATCCACATTTTCAACAATACAAAGGATTTATTCCCAGAGGAATGTATACAGAAACCCCGACATCAAGAGTAGCACTAACAAGTTACTTACAAAGAAAATTCAACCCAGAAGGAAATTTAAAATTCGGAGTTGTATCACCAGATTTTGGTGGTGGTGAACGTGCAGAAATAACTGCTAAAGATTTAGAATCATTATTCTTAGGCCTATGTAGAAAAAGACGTCCAAGAGCTGGAGTAATAGGAGACATGAAAGTTTATTTTGAAGAGGGAATAAAACCTTCAGAAACAGAACTCGCAATAATTTATGATGACATTGCTGATTCTTGTGGTACAATGGAAAAATGTGCAAGAGCATTAAAAGCATTAGGAATTCCAAAAATAATTGGAGTCGCAGCCCACCCAGTTTTTAGTGATGGGGCAATGGAAAGACTGTATGCTTTAAACTTAACTAAAGAATTAAATTTAGAAATGGTTGTTTCAAACTCAATACCTTTAACAAATCCTCCAAGTAATATACACGTAGTGGATATTTCAACAATATTAGGGGTAACATTACATTGTATTACAACTGGCCATGGTTCATTAACTCAAGATATATTCGATCCCAAAAGATATCAAAAACTAGAACAAAAATTAAAAGAAATGCAGTCTTAACTATAATAATACTTAATAATAAACTAACTTTAATTTCATTATGACATTCAACCATATTGCTTTAGAACAAAAAGAACAAATGCCAATAGCATTTACAGCACTTTCAAAAAGAAATTTTTTTATGAAAGAACAAATTTGCACATTTACATTAAAACAAGGTTATACACCACTAAATCCATTTCAAGCTTTTGGCTATTTTCTTAATGATACTGTAGACAGAAATATTATTCGAAGAGCAAACAATACATTGGTAGGTATTGCAGCCGAACTTTGGATATTTGGAGAAGTCTCAGACGGAGTTTTAGCAGAAATTAAACAAGCAAAGGAACAACGCAAACCCATAAAATATTTCAAGATTATTGAATCAAAAACATTTCAACAAATTCCAAAAGAAGAAGTTGTAATGGAAGACGATGTTAGTATGCATAGAAAATTACTCTAGAACCATTTGCCCAAACCCGTTTGCTTAGCTTCTTCTTTCCCAAAAACACTTTCTATTCTATCTCTCAAAAGCATCAAAGTTTGTTTCAAATATGGGGGCAAATTATATTTCTCAGCCAAATCCATAGCAGGGTCCATATATTTTGTAATCGAACCTTCAGAAATAGTAAAGATTAACTTCCCACTACATTTACAAATCCCAGTTAACGGTGGTCGACGATAAATCTCATTACATTTTCCACACCTAAAAGATTGCTGTGAGAACTTCCGCAAATTACCTTTGATATCTCTCAAGAAATGTCTTTCGATAATCAAACGTGCAACATCATTCTCATCCACAGCCCTTAATTTTCTAGCAACTTCCATTTGTCCAATAACTTTTTCTGCCATTGTTGGTAAAATCTTATACGAACTACATAAAACACCTTTATTGAAATCATCAGTATCATGCGTAAACATCATTCCTTCATATTGACATTCGGTATTCAAAACATCCCCAAGCTTTTTCACCTTAACATCCCAAGGATTTTTATATTGTTCAGCAGCCTCATAAAGTTCTAAAGGATACTTATCAACTATATCCATATCAAATACCATATCATCAACCTCTGATGGAATTAATCTACCCGTCAAAACTAATGGTGCATCTTGTGTAATCCCCCGAGAATTTGGTAAATATTTTCTAGAAAAATTCAATAAAGTATCCAACAACAACATACATCCTGCTTCATCACCATCAGCATCTCTTCTCATAATACTATGTAATAATGGATGCGCATACAATCCTTGAATTTTAGAGAACCCAACAATCCGACAAACAATCCCCGCGGAAGTGTGAGGACTCATTGCAACAATCAAATGATTCACAAGATCCCTTTTTGTTTTCAAATTATAGAATGGTTTTTCTTTGTACAACTTTTCTAAAGTTTCATCAATAAACCCAGCAACCCTAAACAAAATTTCATCAGCCCCCTCTTCAGGAGATTCTGGACACGCAGGTAAGATTACATCTTGCGCAAATAATTCCAATATTTGATCATCATCTACTAACTCTTTACCATAAACATCATAAAAATAACTCATCTCTTTTAGTTTCTCTATTGAGGTCCCAACTTCCTTGGGTTTAAAATGTGTACAAGGTAACTCAGTCATATCATATCTAACTGTTCCATCTTTATTGACGTGAAGATTATACTTAGCTCTAATAATACCTTTCATCAAATTTTCTGGAATTTGTTCAACACTACTCAAACTCCTAATTCCTTTAACCAAATCAGGATACTGCCGGCTACCCATTTGCTCTAAACTTTTGTAAAAATAATGTTTGATATCAATAGATTTAGAAATTGAATTCTTAGTTTTACCATGAATTTCACAAAGTTCAGTCATAACAAACTTCCCACAACCTGGACAATAATATTTTCTAACAGTCCTACTTCCACATTTTTCACAAACTCTAAGTATAGTATCTAATGAACATTTCTCACATAAAAAAGTAGGAAATTGTGAACTAATCCTACCAACTTCTAATGCACTTTGAAAACTTCGTAAACGTCCGCCCTCCTCACCAACCGGAAATAATACATGAGGATTCCCAATCATCTTACGCATTTTAGCTTTTTCTGGACGTCCCATTCTCGCACCAATATAATATCCGCCCTTGTCTTTAATTTTATATTTAGAAATAGAATTTACCATTTCCAAGGCCGTTTCACCAACAGGCTTCCCTAAAAAATCCCCAAGATTAACTTTCAAAACTTTTACAGGAATTCCAGAAATAACAATATACTCATTTGTAACAACTTCGTGTGGACAACCAATTAATTCTAAACTTCTTTTCGCAGAAAAATCGCTAATTAAAATTTTATCTTCTTTTACAACAGAATTCTTCAAGGTATTAAATAAATTCAAAAAATCATCAATCTTCAATGTATTCCAGTAATAAATATACCTAGGATACAATGGTACACCTAATTCCGAAAATTTAATTGCATAATCAAAACTCACATGAACTTTTAATGGTGCTTTTGCTAATTCTTCTAAATAACCTTTATCTAAATCAATCTTTTCAAAAACTAATTTAGCATAATGAATCCACCATTCTTCTACAAACCCACAAGGCAATAATTTATGAGCCCGATTTAAAAAATCTCCCCAATTAATCAGAAGATCACCAATATAAATAATTTCATCAATTTCTTTAAAATGTTTTTTTGCTTCCTCAAAAGTATTCAATTGTAAAACATTTCCATTTTTTAATCTAACAATAGGTCCATCAATAGTATCACAAACATTCAATGTTGTAGATTTTCCTGGTCTTTCAGTTTTAAACTGTGTTCCACAAGCAATAAAATTATTTACAGCAACCATCGTAGCAGGACTAACACAATCAGCTGAAAATCCAGAAACTCTTCCACGACCATATCTTAACCTAAAACCACCATTCCTCATTGGATATGTAAAAATAGGCCTACCCGCAACTAAATCTTTAATAAAAGTTGTATCCGGCAAAACTTTTGCTACATTAACTCCAGCATTTGTATCAACCTTCGCACCACGCGCTTTAACTTCCTTCTGCAACTTAACAAAACCATCAAAGAACATCCACTGCTCCAAATCCATATCTTTACCCCATTTTGCTAATTGCTTCCAAACCTTTGGCGCTTTCAAAGACAAACATTCAGCCATAACCAAACAAAAACCATTACTAATCCGATTAGAATTTCTCCTATCAAGATCTTTATAATTACTCACATCAAATTTTTCAGAAGGATCCCCATCAATCTGCACAGGCAAGTTCTGCATCAAAAACGCAATCTCTTCTTCAGAAGGAAAATATTGTAGATTAGTAACTCTCTCATGATAATCACAAAGTTCAGCATACGCACGTTTAGTTTCTTTTTCAGTAGCATCATATTGATCATACCCTAATTTTTTTCTAACATAATCAGCGATTAATACAGAAACAGAAGCACCAGTTCCACCAGCACTCCTAATTGGCCCACCATAAACTAAAGCAAAATATTCTTTACTATTATCTCTCCTCTGTCTAAACTTCACTTCAATAAACCCTTCTAATGGTGAAGATACTACACCTACAGTAACATAAGCAAACCCAGTTCTGATTCCAATTTCAATTGCTTTTTTCTTATCACTAAATTTACAAAATTTTTCTCTAGCAACTTCTTCAGCAATAACTAAAGCAACTCTCCAATCTTGGCTTCCAAATTGCTGTTCTAATTCTTGAATTCTTGCTGGAATCCCCTTACCTAAAACTTCTGGTGCAACTGAAGAAATTAAACCTTCTACCCTTTCAGCCATATTTCTTGCAAGTGGAATTTTTACAGAATCATCAGGATCATATCCTAATTTTTTAACATGATTAGCAAGATCATAACAAGCCATAACATCCTCATTAATCTTTGAAAAAATATTCTCCACTCTAGTGCTACATACAGCCATATGAAAAAATTAGAATTAACCTTAATTAAAGTTTTATATTACTTAGAAATAGCTTTTAAAGAACCTATTTCAAAAAGCTTAAATAAGGCATAATATTGCCTAAAAATATGAAAAAAATGATCCTAGCTCTTTTATTCCTGTTATTAGCAGGATGTAGCACAGAAACAATAATTCTAGAAGAAATTAGTAATGTAGATATCACTGGAATGACTGTTGCTGAACCTACAGAAGAAGACACAGTGCCATATTACGATTTTACAGAAGGTGAAACTAAAACAATTTTGGGTAGAAGCATTACTATTTCAGATATTCAACAAACTCCAGAAGTAATATTACTAGTCGATGAAGTTTCAGGAAAATTACTCGAAACAAAAAAAGAAGAAATTGTTAATTATTTGAGAATAAGCATAAATAAAATTGATCTTACAGATATTAATAATCAGAAAGTAACATTAAAAATTGAAGATATTCATATTGAAAATAATCAATATATTTTAACAAAAAACACTAAGACAACAATTAGAAACAAAGATGTTTTTTTAACTGAAAGTAGAAGTAGTGGAAATATTGAAGTAACAATCTATGATAAAGGTACAACAAAAGGTGACGAAACACGAATTGCAAGTGGCGAAACAGTAGAGATTTATGGATTAACTATAACAAATATAGAAAATTACTATAGAATAAGCCAATATGCATTAGTTTCAGTTCAGGAATCTTGATCTTCTTGATTCCTAAAATCCATTATTTTTATTTCTCTTGTTTTTAAATTTACAACTGGCACTTTTGCTGGAATAACATTCGTATGCCCCAATTTTTCTTGATATGCAGTTATATTCTGAAAAGCAGAACATCCAATCAAAGTAATATTCTTATAAGAACTAATCTTAATATCATGATGAATATGCCCGGTTACAAAAAAATCTGGAATTCTATTAATAACCAAAGGATCTTTTTCAACATCAGGAATATACATACTTGAAATGTGTGTAGGTGTTAAATGCCTTTTTTTAAGAATAAACTCCATCATTTTATCACTAGCATCGTACGAACCAGCTTTTCTTAAGATATCAATATTATTTAAATAATAATCAAACGAAGCACCATGATAAATTAAAATATCAAACATATTATGAATTCTTACAAACGCTGGATTATTAACTAACATTACATTCTCTATTTGATATAACTTTTTTGCAAAATCTCTGTTTAATGGAGGTTGAGGCTCTGAAAGTCTTAATGCATCATGATTACCAGCAGCCATAACAATAGTAATATCTTTTCTAATCTTAGAAAAATATCTTGCAACTTCATTATATTGTTCATAAACATCTTTGAATGTCAATTCTTTTTCTTGCCCAGGATAAATACCAACCCCATCAATCAAATCTCCAGATACAATCAAATATCTAACTTTTGCAGCATACTCCTTTTGTTCATCAGTCCCAAAATCCAAGTTTATCCAATCAATAAATCTTTCAAATTCTTCCTTTGCAAACAAATTACTCCCAATATGCAAGTCAGAAAGAAAAACTACAGAAACATCATCCCTACATTTTTTATATTCCTTTAAAGGTAAATCAGGAAAAATAATCTCTTTTACAAAAATAGCATTCTCTGCAACAGTACCAACAATCCCAACTACTTCATCAAGTACTAATTCATTCATAATTTCAATTAAATCTTCATTCTTTTGAGTTATAATTACTTTAATCATACCAGTAGGATCTTCCATTTCAAGAATATAATTTCCATTTTTAGTTTTATCAATTTTATAAATTAATCCAATAATAGCAACAGCTTCTTTAGGTTTTTTTGAATGTACTTTACTTATTGAAACAGCAGTACTCAATTCATTCCTTTGTAATAAAATTGTTTTCAAAGCATGATACCTTGCTTTCATATACAAAACAAAATCTTTAACTTCCCTTTTTTTAGGTTTATCAACATAAGGATCAATAACTTCAACTTTGGTAATTATTTCATTATTAAGATTAATGTTAGATTTGTATACAAAATTATTAAACATTTCTTCACTTAAAGACACCACATTGCCAGCTTTCTGTAAATTATTCTTTTTTACAAATTCATCATAATCAAAATCATCAGGAATTTTTTTAAATAAATCTGGTGCAATCATATAATTCCTTTCAAAAAAATAACTGATTAATCTCTCCTTTGTCATATTAGATTGTAATTAACCTCCAATTAAAAGAATTACTATAATCAAATTATAATGTTAAAGATTCCCTTAAAATACCTTCAAGTTGAGGAACAGCAGATAATGGTATTCCTAAACCAATCTGCCTTGTTCTACCATATCTTCCTTTACTAATCACTTTAGCATTAATAATCCCTAACATATCCAATTCAGCAATCAAATCAGAAATCCTTCTTTGAGTTAAAGGTCTAATCTTTGTTCGATTACATAAATCCTTATACAATTCATAAATATCCCCAGTAAATACTGGCCTAGCCCCAGCAGCCTTAACAGTTTCAAAGATTGCTAACAATGCAACTTGTGATTGTTTTGGTTGAGTTGTGATAATTTCATGAACTCTATCCTTCTCAATTTTTTCTTCAGCTTCATCTAAAGAATTAATAGTAATTTTTGTGAACCCATTTCTTTCAGCTAATTCTCCAGCAACTCTCAAAAGTTCTAAAGCCCTTCTTGCATCCCCATGTTCTCTTGCAGCAAATGCAGCACACTTTTCTAAAACACCCTGATCAATTGCTGAAGGCCTAAAAGCTTTCTCAGCTCTTCCGTTTAAAATTGCTTTAAGTTGAATAGCATTATATGGAGGAAACACTAACTCTTCTTCAGATAATGAACTTTTAACTCTTGGATCTAAATAATTTGTAAACATTAAATCGTTTGAAATTCCAACAATAGATATTTGACTTTGTTTAAGTTCAGAATTGATTCTAGTCAAACTATAAAGTATCTGATCACCGGCCTTTGAAACTAACTGATCAATCTCGTCCAAAATAATTATCATTAATATATTTTGTTTTTCTAAAGTATCAATAAACATTTTATAAACTTCATCAGTTGGCAAACCTGTTGCAGGAATTTCAGTATTCAATCCCCTTGCTAACTCAGCTATTAACCTATATTCAGTATCAGAAACTCTCTTTAACTTACAATTCAAATAAAAAATTTTAACCTTTAAATCATTCCTCTTAGCTATTTCCATCATATTTTCTGTAACATGTTTGATAGTAAGAGTCTTACCACTTCCTGTTTTTCCATAAATAAACATATTAGAAGGTTTCTCTCCTCTTAATGCAGGAGCCATTATAGCAGCAACTTTTTGAATTTGTTCTTCTCTATGTAAAATAGTTTCAGGATAATAATTAGATTGTAAAACTTTTTTATCAATAAATAAGGGTTCTTGTTTTAAATAATTCTCAAAATACCCTGTAAGTTTACTTTCCTCTTTTTCCATATCTCCCTCTTAATATTAATCTTATATAAGCATTAATATTCAACGAAATAAACACCCAGCCCTCTATTTCCAATGGAACTCATTCTAACTCGAATATGATATGTTTAGACTTGGCTTATTTATAAATCTACCCCTTTATTTCGAGTAGAATAAGAAAAAAGTAGTTTAAGTAATATATATATTATGATATGTTATAATATAATATAATATAATATAATACCAAAAAACATATAATATATATAATATAAATAATAATAATAATAATAATAATAGAGCTTAAAACCATTGAATTCAATACAATTGAGTATTATAACTTTTTTTCAAAAAAACTAACCTTAAACAAGCCCATTTTGTCGTCTATTAATCTTCTTTATTATTCTTTTTTCCATAGGAAATTAAATTATATAAATAAAAGTAAGTATATGACATATTTTATTATTAGAGTTCCATAGGAAATCATGGTGAGGGGGAGGGTATAACCCAAAAATATTTATACTAATTAGATTATTAATTGATTATGAACTTCCTGATAATAATAGCAGTCATTTTGGCATTATTTCTTATAGTAGAGCTATTAAAACACCAATTTACCAAAAACATTTTCAAATATTTTATTGTATTAATTATTATCATTGTTACTCTATTAGTAATTTCAGCTTATATTGACTTAGGAGATCTTATTGGTAAAGACAGTACTTTCTCAAAAACAGGTGCAGTAATAGTTGATGGTATATCTGATGATACAAGTTCCATTAAAGAAAGTGAGACAGTAAATGTTATTTCTGACAAGGTTGGTGAATTGTTCAATAATATTATAGACAATTAAGTTTAGAAAATTATATAAACAATCCCCTACTAATGATGTTATTCATATTAATTGGGAGGAATATATAATGGTAGATGCTAAAAATGATGATAAAAGGAATTCAAGATCCTTAATGGGTAAAACTGTCGTATCAAAATCAGGTAAAAAGTTCGGTGTTGTAGGTAATATGACTTTCGAAACAAGATCTGGTGAATTAATGCAAATTATTTTAAAAGATCCTACATCATATATAGATCACTTAGAAATTGAACAAGACAAAGAAGGTAACTGGTTAATCCCCTTCTCTTCAGTTGTTGCTGTTGGTGATTTTGTAGTAGTAGCTGAAGAAGATATTCTTTAGTTTTTTTGATTAATTTTTTGTTCCATTAGTTTTATAAATAGTCAACATTCTCAAAAAGACCGTGTTAACCTTCAAAACTACTAAAGATATTGAAGTTCCAAAAATTATTGTAGACCAAGTAATTGGTCAGGAACATGCTGTTAATATAATTAAGAAAGCAGCTCTCAAAAGAAGAAATGTTTTATTGATAGGTTCTCCTGGTACTGGTAAATCTTTATTAGGTCAAGGTTTAGCAGAATTATTACCCAAAGAAAAATTAATAGATGTAATGTCTTTACCTAATCCAACTGATGAAAATTTTCCTTTAATCAAAACAGTTCCAAAAGGTGAAGGTAAAGTTATTGTAAATCGTGCAAAATTAGAAACTTTAGGTTCATTCAGAAATCAAAATATTTTATTAATTATTTTTGTAATCATAGCAACGGCATTACCTTACTATTTTTATGCTAAAAACATATTTCCTTTTGATTCACCAATAATTTATGCAGCTTCAATGATGACAAGTGTGGTATTCATTATTGGATTAATGCTTTTCTTAAACTTAAATAAAAAAATAACAAAATTAGGTGGAACACAAGTGGTACCAAAATTATTGATTGATAATTCAGAAGTTAAGACTTCTCCTTTCCATGATGCTACTGGTGCTCATGCTGGTGCATTATTAGGAGATGTACTTCATGATCCATTACAGTCTGGGGGTTTAGGTACTCCTGCACATGAGAGATTAATTGCTGGTTTAGTTCATAGAGCATCTGGTGGTGTTTTATTCATTGATGAGATTTCAACATTACAACCTCATTCTCAACAAGAGCTGTTAACGGCATTACAGGAAAAAAAATATCCAATAACGGGCCAATCTGAGAGATCAAGTGGTGCAATGACAAGATCAGAACCAGTTCCAACAGATTTTATTTTGGTAGCTGCGGGTAACTTAGAAACTCTCCAACATATGCATCCAGCTTTAAGATCTAGGATTAGAGGTTATGGTTATGAAGTTTACATGAATAACACAATGGATGACACTCCAGAGAATCAAGATAAATTGGCATTATTTGTTGCTAGAGAAGTTCAAAAGGATGGGAAAATTCCTCATTTCACAAAAGCAGCAGTTGATTCAATAGTTATTGAAGCAAGAAAAATGGCTTCTACTTCTGGTAAACTAACAGTAAGATTAAGAGAACTTGGGGGTTTAATTAGAGCTGCTGGAGATTTGGCTGTTGAAGAAAATGCAGAGTTCGTTGAACCAATACATATTGTTAACGCAAAAAAGATATCTAAAACTTTAGAACAACAGATGGCAGATAAGTATATTGAAGCAAAGAAAAAGTATGATGTTATTGTAGTCAAAGGAACAAGAGTTGGTAGAGTAAATGGTTTAGCAGTAATTGGGACTGATTCAGCACACTCAGGTATTGTTCTTCCAATCGAATCAGAAGTTACTCCTGGTGGCAAAAAAACAGAATTCGTTGCAACAGGTAAACTTGGTGAGATTGCAAAAGAAGCAGTAAAGAATGTTTCAGCATTAATCTTAAAATACTTTGGTGAAGATATTAGAGAAAAATATGATGTTTACATACAGTTTGTTCAATCCACAGAAGGTGTTGAAGGTGACTCAGCTTCAATTGCAGTTGCAACCTCTATCATATCCTCTTTGAAGAATGTTCCAATTAGACAAGATACAGCAATGACAGGTTCATTATCTGTAAGAGGAGAGGTATTAGCTGTCGGTGGTGTTACTGCAAAAGTAGAAGCAGCTATTGATGCTGGTATTAAAAGAGTAATAATTCCTAAATCCAATGAAAAGGATATTGTTATTTCAAAAGAAAGACTTTCAAAGATTAAAATTATACCTGTAACTAGAATTGAACAAGTAGTAAAAGAAGCTTTAGATTGGAAAGGAAAAGAATCAATATTAAATAATATTCTTAAAAAATCACAATAATTCTTTATATTTGTTATAAGTTTGATCAGTCATAGCCCAGTAACTTTTTCGTGAAAACTTATTTGTTACATTTTTTACTAAATTACTCATCTCCATTTCTCTGAGTAATTTTAAAACAAATTCCTTATCTCTTACTTCAATATTAGCTATTTCAAGTGCGCTTATAGCCTTTGGAGATTCATCATAAATAATCCTTAAAATATTAGCTTTGATTTTTTCAAGATTTTCTTTTGAACACCTACTCATATTCTAAATTAAAGTGAATAAGCTTTAAAAATCTTATGGCGTTAAAACGCTAATATAAACTATAGTCCAAATGTGATATTAAACACCATAACATTTATATAAAAAAACTTAAACCATATAGTCATGCCAATAATATCATTTGCTTTCAATAAAATAAATGTTGAAAAAAAGAAAGCCATCGAGGCTCCATTAAAAGTCAAAACTTCTATTAAGATTAGTAACCTTAAAGAAGAGGAAATCAAGAAAGATCTATTTCTAAAGTTCTCCTTTGAATATAACGTTGATTATGAAACTGATCAAGGTAGCATAACTCTTGGAGGAGATTTATTATATGCAGGTCCTCGTGATGAGCTTGAGAAGATTTACAAAGAATGGAAGAAGACTAAAAAGTTCAGTCCAGAGATAAGTAAGGATGTTTTGAATAACATATTCATTAGGTGTAACGTAAAAGCTTTATTCTTTGAACAAGAAGCTAATCTTCCACCACATATTGTATTACCGAGACTGCAACAGGCTGCGGTTAATACTGCCGTTAAGAAAAGAAAAGCTGGGGATTACATAGGATAAATTAGTTCCGGCACTATTCCGACACCCCTTCGACAACCTTTCGACGGGGTTCCGGCATTGTTCCGACACACATATTATTATCTATAAAATCTTTTAAATCCTTATTCTATTTTATATTTTATGAGTATTCTTCATAATGATGAGGCTATAAAGGAATCATTTCGTAGAGTTAAAGATCATATAGCCCTTCTAGAAAAGGAGTTAAGAGCAGACAGAGAGTTTATTATAACCCTTAATTCCAAAATAGAACTTTTAAACAAGAGGGTATCAGATTTAGAAGACAAATTAGAAAAAAAAGAGGATTTAATAGAGAAAGAGTTTCTAGATAAGGTAAATAAGCCATTATTAGAAGAATTAGACCAAAATGGATCAATTTCAGAGGAAAAAACCCTTGTTCGTAACTCCGACAGAGTATCTCCAAAGGAAACAAAGGGGTTCCTTGCGACACCTCAACGACACCTCGACACCCCTTCGACACCCCTTCGACACTCCGGCACCCTTCATAATATTGATTTTGAGGAGTTAAAAGCAGACCTAAATAAGACCTTTTTCTCTCTTACAAATAGAGAATTTAAGGTGTTTTCAGCTATTTATAGCCTTGAAGAACAGAATAAAGCCCCTGCTACATACCAAGAATTAGCTCAATTTTTAGATCTTTCCTCAAGTTCAATTAGGGATTATATCTCAGAATTAATCCGAAAAGGCACCCCTATTGTTAAAGAAAAAAATAGGAATGGTATGGTTTATGTCTCAATTTCTAAGGAATTTCGTTCTTTAAACCTAATGTCTAAGCTTTTATCTCTTAGAAGTTTATCAAATGATCAAAAATCTCTTTTTGATCCCTTTAATTAACTCTCATTTTTGCAGTTTTTAGCCTTTTTTAGCTCTTTTTTCATTAGTTTTTATCATTTAATTATATTATTAACTCTCACTTTTACCTTTTTGAGCATATATTAGCCCTTTTTTTTCATTTTTATCATTTCTCACGTATTATTAGTTCTCACTTTAGATTTTTTATCTAAAAATTCTAATTTCGACACTCCGACACAGATCCGTCATGCCGAGTTTTGTTAAGATATTGTTAAGACTTTGTTAAGACCTTGTTAATATTGAGTTAAGATCACTTATTTTCATTTTTTTATAAATATTTTTAGATACCGTCGATAATTATTGTTAAGACATTGTTAAGACATTGTTAAGACGTTGTAAAGATTACGTTAAGACTACGTTAATATTAACAAACCACACATGTATCTTTACGTTGTCTTAACATGATCTTAACATAATCTTTACAAACAAAAGATTAATAAATGAAAAAGGTTTAGAAAATAATTATGTTTGGTTGGTTCAAAAAAAAGGATGATAAAAGGGTTGAAGAATTAGAATCTACAATCAAAAGTTCTTTTCAAAATATGAAAAGTGATATGTCCCACGTTTCAAAGTGGATTTCACATTTCAAAACAAAACATGATGAACATCACATCAAATTTGAAGAATTACATACAAGAGTTAAGGTTTTAGAGGATCTTTTAGCCGTAAAAAGTGCTATTTCGCACCAAATTCCCGCAAAAGTGAGAGTTAAAAGTGATAATTTAGAAGAATTTGAAGAAGAATTACCTGAAATTGGTACTGAAAAAGAACTTCCCGAAGCCCAAATGAGAGTTTGTGAATGCCTAGCTGCACTTCAAAGAGAGGAACCAAATAGTTGGTCGTCTCTTCCCAAACTTGCTGCCGAAGTTTACCCTGGAAGAGAATATGAACAAGTGCGGTCAGCAATTTTACAACTTGTAAATGTCTTAGAGGCAGAAGGTTACTTAGCTAAAAAAAAGGTTCGTAAATCTGTATACGTTTACCTTAGAAAAGAAAAAGTAATTCTTTTTTCTCAAGGAGTTAAATGTCCTGAGGAGGTCCCAAAGAAATCTAAGAAGGCTTAATTAATATCTTTGATAATTTTATTATCTTTGATGATTCCGTAGTCCAGGAACTTTAATTTTTTCCATCTGCTCATTAGTTCCTTTAGTTTATTTTGCTTATTTGCAAAATACAATGTCATAACTGTACCATGAGAGGCGATTAGTATTCGTTTAGAACTATATTTTCCATTGATTTTATTAATTATTCTTTCAAATCTTTTTAATGCTTGTTCACAAGTTTCCCAACCTTCTACAGAAAGAGAAAGATCCTCGAATATTCTTATTTTAAGTTTGTCATATTCATCCTTTGCCATTACTTTACCTTGATCTCTATTAATTTCTCCCAATTCCTTAATTCTAATTATTTTTTTATTCAGTCTTTTTGCTAATGGTAATACTGTTTGATAGGCTTTAATTTCCTTTGATGCAATGATTATATCTACATCATCAAATATCCCTGTATCAACCAATCTTTGGCTTTTCCTCTTTCCTTCAAGTGTTAATATCCACCTACTCACAAGAACATTTTCGTCTTTCTTTGTTTCGGCATGTCTTAGGAATATGATTTTATTATTCATTATAATATTTTTTCCCAAACTCTTTATATCTTTTATGCTTAAAACCTTTAATTTTTAATCCAATTTTTTATTGCACAAAACCTTTAATCATTGATTAAATATTCTCATTTTATCGTCGATAAATCATTAAATTATATACGTTATATAGTTTAATCTTACCCTACAACACTCTATCTACAAAAACAAAATCATTATATGTTGTTTTTACCTCATATTCTTCATGAAAAAAGAAGTTCTTCTGGAATTTGAACAATATCTTCAAACCTTTCCTAAGAAGAATGGAAAGCCTCTTGGCGAAAAAACAATTTCGGGTGCTATGACTTTAGCAAAGTATATCCAAGATACTTCTCCAGGTGGTACAGTAGATTACCTAAAGCTTTTACATAAGAATTATTTAGAAACTAGAAAATATCCGTTGGCATCATACGCATTATGGCTTTACTTAATTTTTGTGGGGTATGATGAAAAAACAATAAAAGAGGTTTTGACTTTCAAAAGAAAATTTAGTTCCGCAATAAATGATGAAGAACGTTTGAGCAATTCCATACTTTCAAAGAAAGAGCTTTTTTTCTTGGTTGACAATATCAAAAATAAAAGGGATAATTTAATTGTCAGATTTTTGTATGACACAGCGGCAAGAGTTTCAGAAATGACTAATTTAAAATTAAAAGATATTGATATGACAGCAAGGGAAGCACATTTATTGGGGAAGGGCAAAAAACCAAGAAGTGTATTTTTTCAACAGGCCACAGCAAATATGCTTAAAGAATACTTGGTTGAAAATCCTGTTGCAAATCCAAATGATTTAATCTTCAAAATCAAACCAATGACTGTTTGGTACAATTTAAAAAAATATGGTAAAGAATTGCTTTCTAGAGATTTACATCCCCATATGTTTAGACATTCAAGGTTACAACACATGGCTGATGAAGGTGTTGATTCATTTGCAATAAAGTCTTATGCAGGTCATTCAGATATCGGGACTACTCAAATTTATGTTAAATCTTCTAAAT
>Ga0208958_1000365_pt1 | contig 55041 bp, 49 predicted proteins | sample RifOxyB1_FD_184032 | JGI IMG/M metagenome (GOLD analysis project Ga0208958, IMG submission 184032) | Soil microbial communities from Rifle, Colorado - Rifle Oxygen_injection B1 (SPAdes) | ecosystem: Environmental > Terrestrial > Deep subsurface > Rock core/Sediment | place: Rifle, Colorado...
AAATTGAAAGCCGTTTATGCTAAACTGAATCCGGCGGAACTGAAAAGAAGTATTGATAAAAAATTGTCAAAGATCTAATCAATAATTTTCGATAGTTTTAACTGTTAGCATCCTTAGATTTACATTTGATAAATCGATCCGCCCATCCTTAGGTTTTTAAATGATGTATCACGCAAAAAAACACCTCAAAATGAGGCATTTTTCCGGGAGATAGAATCAGGACAAGTAATAAGGTTACTGCTCGTATAATGTAATGAGTTTATGAGAATAATATGATACAAGAATGTCAAAAAATACTCTATTGATTTTCACTACAATTAGTTGTAGCAAGATATTCAGTCTTTTTTTATCAGATTCGAAAGGAGAAAATGAAGCGGGTATTTTTTGCGGAGCCATTGGCGTGAGTAGGGAAAATCTCCACCTCCGTCCCATTTTTTGACATTATATTTTTTCTTGTATCGCTCAATTATTTCTTTGTATCCGCCAAAACCATCTTTTAGCCAGCGCTCAACGTTAGTGATGGTTCCAAAACCAACCTTCAGTTTTCGGCGGATGTCGTCGTGAGATTCACCTTGCAGAAGCAGTTGAGCGACTTGGATTCTTCGCGAAAGCATGACCACTTCGCTCAAAGTCAAAAGATCCTTGAAAAAATTCTTCACTTCGTCCCTTGTTTTGAGTTGGGCGATAACTGAATAAAATTCTCCCAGAAACTTTTTCTTTTCGAAATCCGACAAATCGTGGTATTTTACTTTCCCTCTCACAATATTAAACTTAACATTTATTCACTACAATTAATTGTAGTGAATAAATAAGCTGGAAGCAAGAGCTTGTATGGCTTTACTCATAAACATTCTTTGCGCTATCAAAACAATAGTTAACAAAGTTTTACTACAACTAGTTGTAGCAAAGAAAAGTAGGATATTTTCAATGATTGTGCTATGTGCGGAATTTACCTTGTCTATACCTGTCTTTGCCTATACTGGATCGCCTCGGCGAGGTGCGGGACTTCGATAGCGTCGGAATCGGCGAGGTCGGCAATGGTTCGGGCGATTTTGATGATTCGGTGAAAAGCGCGGGCCGAAAGATGAAGAGAATCAACTGCTTTCCGCAGCAGCGCCATTTCTTTTTCGCCCAGTAGGCAAAATTTCTTGATATGCTGGTTATGCATTTCTGAATTTGTGATAAGACCGTCAATATTTTTAAATCTTTGTTGCTGCCTCTTGCGGGCAGCGATTACTCTCTCGCGTATTTTTGAGCTTTCTTCACCCACTTTTGTCTCGGCCAGCTTTTCGAATTTCATCCGGGGGACTTCGGCGTGGATATCGATCCGGTCGAAAATAGGGCCGGAAATTTTGCGCTGGTATTTTACGATTCCAGAGGGCGTGCAAGAACAAAGCTTTTCCGGATCGGTCGCATTTCCGCAAGGGCAGGGGTTCATGGCGGCAATCAAAGTGAAGCGGGCCGGAAAAGAAAGAGTGGCCTGGGCGCGCGACACTGAAATCATTCCGTCCTCAAGCGGCTGGCGCAGGTTTTCCAGGACGTTTCGGGAAAATTCCGGGAACTCATCGAGAAAAAGAACTCCCCGGTGGGAAAGGCTTATTTCTCCCGGGCGCGGAAAAGTTCCTCCGCCGACGAGTGAAACGGCTGACGCACTGTGATGAGGCGCACGGTAGGGCCGTTCGGAAATGAGCGATATTCCCCGCGTGAGCTTTCCGGCGATGGAAAAAATTTTCGTTATTTCAAGAGCTTCATCGAATGTGAGCGGAGGCATGATTGAAGGAAAGGTTCGAGCAAGAAGAGTTTTTCCCGATCCCGGCGGGCCGGAAAGAAGAACGTTATGCCCGCCAGCTGCCGCAACTTCAAGGGCGCGCTTGGCGTATTCCTGACCTTTGATATAGGCCATGTCGGCGAAGTATTTTTGGGGCTCAAAAATTTGAGCCATGTCCTGGGGCGGTTCCGGATCGATTTTTCTCTCTCCCGTGAGGTGAAGGGCAAGTTCCTTGAGGCTTTTTGTCGGAATCACAGAAAGACCCTCGACGATGGCGGCTTCCTTGGCATTTCCGGCTGGAACAATGATTTCGGAAATATTTTTTTCTTTGGCCATGATGGCGATAGGAAGCACCCCGTTTACGGGGCGAATGCTGCCGTTCAAAGAAAGTTCACCGACGAAAAGCCGGTTTCCGATCTCGGCCCGGAGCTGTTTGGTGGCCAGAAGAAATCCAAGAGCGACAGGAAGATCATAGAGCGGGCCTTCTTTTTTTATGTCGGCAGGAGCCAAATTAACCGTGATATGTCCGCAGCGGTGCGGCGGCCGGAAGCCGGAATTTTTGACAGCCGAGTCAACCCGGTCGCGTGATTCTTTAACAGCCGCATCAGGGAGACCAACAATGGAAAAAATATGGGCTCCGGAATGGGTGTCGGCTTCAACTTCGACCAAATGGCTCGCAAGGCCGAGAGTTGTGGCGGAGAGGACTTTGGAAGACAAATTTTTGTATTTAGTATTTAGTATCTGGTATCTGGTATTTTTTTATTTGAGAAATGATTAGTATAGCTACTCCAATTGTAATATATATATCGGCGAGATTGAATACTGGCCATATTTTGAGATCGATGAAATCAAGTACGCAGCCTTGCACGAGGCGGTCGATTATATTCGAAATCGCCCCAGATAAAATGAAGACAAGGGCTAACTTTTCAGAAGTTTTTTCGCTTCTCAAAAAATAATAAACAAGAAAGAAAAAAATGATCAGCCAGAAAAAATAAAAAAAACCCGGAGCAATCGAAATGTTCCAGGCAATATTTTTGTTGCAGACTGAATTTTCAAGAAAGGCATACTTTGAAAGCTGGTCGGCCAAAAAGAGAAAAAGAAATAAGAACAAAAACTGAAAAGTTTTTTTCATTGATTTCATTTTTTACAGTCCAGGCATCTTTCGGCTTGAGGATACGCGCGTAGCCTTTCAAGCGGAATTTCTTTGTTGCAATTTGAACATGCGCCATATGTTCCTTTTTCTATCCGCCCAAGCGCCGCGTTGATTTTTTCGAGCTCCTTTTTCATGGATTCATCAACAGCCAAATTGCTTTCATACATTTCCATTTCATCGGCGTTTCCTTCCTGATCCCTTTCAATCTCAGGAAAAGCGGTTTTATATTCACGGTCGGTTCCCTTTTCACTTTTTTCCGTCTTTGAAATATTTTCTTCAATATTATTTTTCTCTTCGAGAAGCTTTTGTTTGAGTTCCTCCAGTGTCTTTTGGTCAAGCATAGTTTTCAAATTAGGGTTAAGCGCTATTTAAGTATAGCATCAATAATAAATATATTTCAAATGCCGAAGCTTTGCCTTTCTTAAATCCACATCCATTTCAATGGCGATGGCGTCAAGGCGGTGGGGCGCATCTTCCAGATTATTTTGGCGCAGGTATCGCCCGATGATGCGCGTGAGTTTTTTGTATTTGGCGCGGGTGATGGCGAGCTCGGGATTTTCCGATCCCCAGCTTCCCTTCTTCCGCGTCTTCACTTCAATGAAAGCAATCTCGCCCGTTTCTTTTTCCCGGGCGATGATATCAATTTCCCCAACCCGATATCCAAGATCGTTTTGAAAATTGGTCTCCAGGATTTCGTATCCGTTTTTAAGAAGATAATTGGCGGCAATTGTTTCACCAGTTGTTCCAATTTCTTTGCTTCCGGTTTTCATAAAGCAATTATAACTTTTTTCGGCCCCGCGCACCAAAAAATTGTAGTTTTCTAAAATTTGTAATTTGTATCTAAATTTTTGGTGCGGGGCGAGGCAACAAAAAAACCGCCTAACAAAAGCCGATCTCAACGCACACCCGTATTTTTACCCCTGTTAAATATCTCGTTTCACGAGATCCTGCGGAGCAGGAATTTAACGGGGTGAAATTGGTCAATCCGGCGGGCTCAAACGCCCGCAAAAAAATTATTTCAAGGCGGAGCCCGCCGGCGTTAGACATGTAACAACATGCCACAAGTATCATTAGCCCGGGTGAAAGGCATCACGATAACATTTTCGGCATGTAGTTTGACTACATGTCTTCTGCTATCACCAACCTCCCCACGGTGTAAAGGAACCTTATTTATTTTTATTTTATTCAACCCCGCACCATTTCCCCGTAATTTTTTGTTTGTTCCGGATATTGGCGAAGAAATGGTGCGGGGCAAGAATTTTTATTTTTGTTTTTATCTCCCGCGTTGGGAAGAAAAAATGGGGAAGCCAATGAGTTCCAATCGCAAATAGGGGGAAATTGCGATTGGAACTCAAGGGCCTCGTTTTTCTTTTGTTTTCAAGCTACATATACAGTATAGCAGATTTTTCGGAAAAGGTCAAACCCCGCACCAATCCTCTCTACGTTTTTGGATGATTTTCCAGCGAGAAGCGAAGCTGCTTTACTCTATAAGCGTGAAAAATCGATGGACGTAGACGGGATTGGTGCGGGGTCAAATTCCACTTTACTATTTTTCCGACATATAATCCAAAATTGCCCGAATAGAATTTTTGGAAGAAGAAAAAATAAAATAGCTGCTTTCCCCGTTGGAAAGAACTGTATAATCCAAAGAAGTATTTGCGGGGCTCAAAAAATTAAAATATCGGATATCGGCATTTTTATATTTGCTGGAATTGAAGGTTAGTCGAGTATCAGCTGGCAGCTTGTCGAGATAAAAAGATTTCAAATTTGGAAAGATTTCTCTTTCTTCATTTCTCAAAGATTCTGTCAAGCTCCCTGACTGTGTCAGCTTGAAAGCGGCGCCCAGGCGCGGCTCGCCGTTTTCATATGTGACAAACAAACTATAGTCATTTGTCATTTTTGCGGAGATGATTGCTGGAAGGGAAAAATCGAAAATATTGGAAAAAATCTGGGGAGTGATCAGCTGATTATCTTTCGAAACTAATTTAATCTCCACCGCCTTTCCCTGTGGAGCTGTTCCAGCAAGGCTTTTTGCGTATCTCTCAACAGCCAGCTTGTTGGCAATTTTATCGGCCTTCGGATCAAGGGGCCATTGTTTCAAGTTCGGACTTTCAGCTGCTCCGCTTCCTACCGTTGTCGCCTCTGTGCTTTGGGAGGTTGTTTTGGTTGCAGCTGGCGCAGTTTCTGTTTTGGAAGGCTTCATAAAAAACCACCAATAATAGGCACCGCCGCCTACAAGAGCGAGAAACAAAAGAGAAAAAAGAATAACAAATATTTTGCCTGAAGATTTGGCCGGAGTTTTTTCAGGTTCTTTCTTTGGTGTTTCCGTTTTTTCATCGAACGGTGAATGGGTTTGAAAAAAATTTTCTGATCCAAAGGGGTCGGGAAAGTCGCCCTTCTTATTTTTTTTGTCTGGTTCGGCCGGCTTTTCTTTCGGCGGGGAGCTGATCTCGATGCTGGGAAGAGGAATCTCTTGTCTCGGAACAAATGGTTGAGTCGTGACTTCTGGTTGTTTAGGAGGCGGATGGATTTCGGGAGGATTCGGAATTGGCGGCCGGGGAGGCATAGGCTGGGGTATCATTTCTTCGGGCACTTCTTTGTTTCCAGCCTTCAGCTTGGCAAGATCATCCTTAAGGGTGCGGATGTTCCCGTAATTATTTGGAAGAGCCGTATTAGAATTTGAATTGATTGGGTTGGGTTCAGCGGGAGAGCGTTGCATTTGAAACATTTTTGTTTTTATGAGTTACGAATCTCTTCTCGAGGCGGATCAACCTAGGGCTGAAATTACGAATATGCGAATTGCGAATGACATCTTCTGTGCATTCGTAAAGATTCGCAATCCATGGAGAGCTTCATAGCTCATATATTTTTTTTAAATAATGTAATATTATTTTACACTATTTTCCAATCCTCGCATAGTGAGGTTGATTCTGCCGAGGTTGTCAATTTCTTTTACTTTCACCGTAACCATTTGCCCAACTTTCAGCACGTCTTCAACTTTCCCGATCCTTTTTTCGGAAATTTCAGAAATATGAACCAAGCCTTCTTGGCCGGGCAAGATTTCGGCAAAAGCGCCAAAGTTCATAAGGCGGGTAATGCGGCCTTTGAAAACTTCACCAGGCACGACTTCATGAGTTAGATTCTTTACCCATTCGAGAGCTTTTTTGCCGGCCTCTGGATTATCCGCTGTGATAAACACCAGCCCGTCGTCTTCAATGTCAATTTCCACGCCGGTTTCATCAATAATTTGGTTGATGACTTTTCCGCCTGGGCCGATAACGTCGCGGATCTTTTCGGGATTTATTTTAAGAGTAATGATGCGCGGAGCATACTTGGAAAGATCAGCTCGGGGAGCAGCCAAAGTTTTGCTCATTATATCGATAATTCCAATCCGATTTTTGCGGGATAATTCGAGAGTATCACGGATCATATCAGGCGAGAGGCCATCAGTTTTCACGTCGAGCTGAATAGCGGTGATTCCTTTAACAGATCCCGCGATTTTGAAATCCATTCCTCCGAAGTGGTCTTCCGGTCCTTGAATATCGGAAAGAAGTTTATATTTTCCGTCGGGACCAATGACGATTCCAACTGAAATACCGCCGATCGCAGACTTTGTCGGAACGCCGGCATCAAGAAGGGCAAGGTTTGATCCGCATGTCGAGGCCATTGAAGAAGATCCGTTTGAGGATAATATCTCGCTCACGAGGCGAATTGTGTAGGGAAAGGATTCTTTATCCGGCACGACTGGAAGCAGAGCTTTTTCGGCGAGGGCTCCGTGTCCGATTTCACGCCTGCCAGGTCCTCGCATAGGCTTGACCTCACCGACGGAGAACGGTGGAAAATTGTAGTGGTGCATGAAACGTTTTTTCTCGTCTAGCTCCATCGTGTCGATAATTTGCTCCATGCCCGGAGCGCCCAAAGTCACCACAGTAAGAGCCTGGGTTTCTCCTCGAGTGAAGAGAGCGCTGCCGTGAGTGCGGGGCAGGATTCCGACTTGGCAGGAAATGGGGCGCACTTCATCAAGCTTCCGGCCATCGGGACGCTCATCTTTTTCAAGAATTGCTGCGTCGAAAAGTTTTTGCATCTCGGCGTCAATGGCAACCAGCGCCAGTTCTTTCTTCTGGCCGGGATCATCCGGATATTTTTCATCGACGTAGGCTCCAGCTTCGGAGAAAAGTTCGTTTTGGAGTTTTGTCTGGATGGAATGGTCTTTTTGGAAAAGAGCCGGCCTTATTTTTGAAGAGAATTTTTCAATTATCTCCCGCGCAAAATTTTCGTCCGGCAAAAATAAGGAGACATCAGCTTTGGGCTTTCCGATTTCTTTCCGGATATCATTGATAAAATGGACGATCTGGTCAATCGTTTTCTGCCCTTCGGACAAAGCTTCGAAAATTTTTGCTTCGGCTACATCTTTTGCGTCAGTTTCAATCATATTGATTTTTTCTTCAATTCCGCAAGCAAAAATATTGAAAGAACTTTTCTCGAGGTCTCCGTTAACCGGATTTATAATGGGCTTTCCGTCTTTTTCCCCAACTCGAACGGCTCCAATAGGGCCGTTCCAGGGAATATCGGAAATAGTGAGGGCCGTTGAAGCGGCAATCGCCCCGACCAGGGCCGGGTCATTTTCTTGGTCGATGGAAAGGACGGTGACGATTACTTGAACCTCATTTCTCATTTGCTGGTTGAAAAGAGGCCGGAGCGTCCGGTCGATGAGCCGGCCGTTGAGAACAGCTTCATCAGTTGGCCGGCCTTCCCGCTTGATGAAACGGCTGCCTTTTATTTTTCCTGAAGCATAGAATTTTTCTTCGTAATCAACCATGAGGGGAAAATAGTTCATCCCCTCCCGCGCTCCCGGACTCATGACGGCGGTGGCAAGCACCATTGTGTCGCCATAGCGGACGGTTACAGAAGCGTTGGCTTGATTTGCCAAAAGGCCAGACTCGATGATAAGCTTGCGTCCGGCGACTTCTGTTTCGAATTTTTTCACTTTTTCCATTGAAAGATTTTCCCAGGCGGCATCAATAAACGAATCTCACGCAATTAACACTAATAATTTGTTAGTAATAAGTGCGTGGTATTGGTTACTGAAACCGAGGGATTTAAAAAATTTTAAACCTAAAATTATATAAGGAATTTTCTCTTGTTTTCGCTCAAATTTTGGAAATCATCAGCGGCTTCAATCAACTTTCCGGAGGCTGATTCCTGAAAGGCAATCACTTCAACGCGACAGCCCATCGTATTTTGGAGATAATGGACCAGGGGAATATAATCCCCGTCGCCTGTCACCAAAACGACAACATCCAAATGACCGGCGAGCTTGATAGCGTCGACAGTGATTCCCACATCCCAATCCCCCTTTTTTGCGCCGCCCGGAAAAATCTGGAGGTCTTTGGTGCGTACCTCGAACCCGGATTTCTGAAGAGCGTCGAAAAAATTCTTTTCAAGACCTTCAATTGTTTTGATGCCGTAAGCGATGGCGCGGATAAGCTTCCTTCCGGAGACAGCCGTTTTCAGCACTTCCTTAAAGCTGACCTTTTTCTTATAAAGAACCTTAGCGGAATAATACATATTCTGAATATCCACTAAAACTCCAACTCTTTGTTCTGGAAATTTTCCTGTAGTCATTTTTGCTATTTTTTTAATCCTAAGGACGCCACCAACTTCTTGAATCTCTTCGGATCTTTCCCCTTGAGATAAACAAGAAGCTTCTTCCGTTTCGAAACCATTTTGAGCAAGCCTCTCCGGGAGTGGTTATCTTTCTTGTTTTTTTTGAGATGAGATGTCAAGCTTTTTATTTTTTCCGTGAAAAGAGAAATCTGGACTTCCGGAGAGCCGGTGTCTTTCTCGTGCGTTTTTGAGGTTGCGATAACTTTCGTCTTTTTCTGCTTGGTCAAAGCCATAAATTTTCCTGTTTAGATTATTATTTCCAGTATTGCTGGCCAATTTAATAATACCACCAAAAATGTCATCTGACAACCTTAAGAGAAGATTTTGTTATTTTCGGCAGATGTTCTATTATACACGAGGTATCCCGGTAGTACAATAATGTACTTTCGGGTTCATTTGTCTATTTGGGGGAAATTAGCCAGTTAACCATTGTACTACCGGGTATGGAAATAATCAAGAGCCTCAACGAACAGCAACGGGAAGCGGTTCTCTCCACGGAGGGGCCGGTTTTGGTGATTGCCGGCGCAGGAAGCGGAAAAACGCGGCTTCTCGTCTATCGGATTGCCTATCTAATCAAGGAAAAGAAAATAAGCCCGCGCCAGATATTGGCGGTGACTTTCACTAATAAGGCGGCCGAAGAAATGAAAGAGCGGGTCAAAAAGCTGCTGGGAAGCGATTTTCGCCAGCAGCCCTGGATGGGGACTTTTCATCATATATGCGTCCGTATTCTTCGGACCGAAATTGAAAAAATCGGCTACAAAAAGAATTTTGTGATTTACGACGATTCGGACCAGCTGGCTCTGATAAAGAAAATAATGAAAGGAAAAGAGATCAGCGTTGAGCAATTCAATCCTCGGGCGATGCTCGCGGTGATCGGGAAGGCCAAGGGAGAGCTTCAGAAGGTGGAAGACTATATTTCCGGCGAGAGTTATTTCGAAAGAATTGTCGCGCGGATTTACGAAGCCTATCAAAAAAATCTTCTTAATAATAACGCCCTCGATTTCGACGATATTTTACAGAAAACCGTCGAACTTTTCCAAAAATTTCCGGATGTTCTTGAAAAATACCAAAGTATTTTTCGCTACATCATGGTTGATGAGTACCAGGACACCAATAAGGCCCAATATGTTCTGGTGAACCTTTTGGCCCGGCGCCATCGGAATCTTTGCGTCGTGGGAGACGACTGGCAGTCAATTTACGCCTTTCGGGGAGCAGATGTCCGAAACATTCTTGATTTTGAAAAAGACTATCCGGAAGCCAAAGTTGTGAAATTGGAAAGAAACTACCGGTCCACGCAAAAAATTCTTGATGCTGCCCACGGTGTTATTTCAAAAAATATCCGCCGCAAGGACAAAAAACTCTGGACGGACAATATTGAGGGTCATGACGTGATTGTTTTCAAGGCAACTGACGAACAGGATGAAGCCGCTTTCATCGCTCGTGAAATCGGGAGAATTTCCGAAGAGGACAGTTTGAGCCTCAATGATTTTGTAGTTCTGTACAGAACAAATGCTCAGTCGCGGGCCGTTGAAGAAGCATTTCTTGAGTCGGCTATTCCCTACCGGGTGGTCGGCGGCGTGCGTTTTTACGAACGGCGCGAGATCAAGGATTTTCTGGCTTATCTTCGGCTGATATCGAATCCCAATGACGAAATCAGCCTCGAGCGGATAATCAATATCCCGGCGCGCGGAATCGGGAGCGTGACTTTTGGGAAAATCACAAGGTTTGCCAGGGAGAACGACCTGGATCTTGTTTCGGCCATGAAAAGATCGGCGAAAATCCAAGATATAAATTCAGCCAAAGGAGATTTGATTTCGAAATTCGGCGAACTGCTTGAAAGGCTGTGCGAAGCTGCCAAGCGTGTTCCGCTCACAGATCTCATGGATTTGGTATTCTCTGAAACCGGATACCAGAAAGCTTTGCTTTCCGAAGGGGAGATAGGACAGATACGGTTTGAAAATGTGCGGGAGCTCTTCACGGTGGCGGAAAAATACAAAAAAGAAAAAGGTCTTGCTGGCCTCAATGTATTTTTGGAGGAAGTGGCTCTTATGGCTTCGACGGACAATATTGACTCGAAATCAGGCTTGGTGCATCTCATGACTCTTCACAGTGCCAAGGGCCTTGAATTTGACACAGTCTTTGTCGCGGGGATGGAAGAGGGCTTGTTCCCGCACTCGAGAGCGATGCTCGATTCGGGAGAATTGGAAGAGGAAAGAAGGCTTGCTTATGTCGGCATTACCCGAGCCAAAAAAAGAATATATCTTCTCTGGGCTGTAACAAGGCACATTTTCGGATCAACGCGGGTCAACGTCGCTTCAAGGTTTTTGGACGATATTCCCCCGCATCTTATGCGGAATTTTCAAATCCAAAATCCCAAATCCCAAATAATTTCGAATAACCAAAAATCAAAGCACAAAATAGATTATGATTTTGATGATTTCAAGGACGGTGAGAGAGTCAAGCATCCGGCATTTGGCGAAGGAATTGTTATTTCCAGAGAAGAAGATCTGATCACAATTGCTTTTATGAAAGCGGGAGTGAAAAAGATTTCAGCCAAATTCGGAAAATTGGAAAAACAATAATTTTGGAAACAAAAAAACAGGATACCTGAAGGAAAATTCCTATTTTTTTATTTTGAAATATTTTAGTATATAAATCCTTTCACGACGCTGCTGCTGGCATTGATTGTCCGGGTTGATTTTTTTCCAAATCCGGCATAGTTCATCTCGGAAATAGTGACGGAATTTCCGCTCACCTTTTCAACGATCCCAACATGGCCCCAGCGCGATTCCCCGGTCACGATGATTGCTCCGGCTTTCGGTGTGCGGCCGGTGGCTTTTCCGGAAGCTCGAGCATTTGCCAGCCAAGCGCCGGCATTTCCGCCCCAGGGAACATATTTTCTCTGAGCAACGTACCAGGTGCAGTATCCGTATGGGAAACGATGTCCGGCTCCGGCGCGGGAATCCATGCGATAAGAGCTTGATGCGGCTGCGTATTGCACCCCGTAGGCCCCCGTTCTATAGGTTGGCGTTGGGGTCGGGGTTGGAGCTGAAACATAGCCGTCGGGGAGAATAATCTCCTGGCCGATTGTCAGTTTCTCATCAGCGGGAAGTTCGTTGTAGGCAAGAACCTTTTGCTTGTCAGAATTGAATTTTTTGGCAATTACATCGAGAGTATCACTTTTTTGGACTTTATATCTAATGCCTGTGACTGGAAGGACGGTCAGTTTATCGCCTGGTTTTATAACCGAAGTGTCGGAAAGATTATTGGCCCAGAGAACAGTGCTCACGGATACTCCGTGCCGGGCGGCAATCGATCCGGCGGTGTCTCCCTCTTTCACTATATAAGTTTTTGCTTCCCTTCCATTTCCTCCCGCGACGGTAGGATTGTAAGTTGCCAAAGTCACTTGGCTTTGAATTGTTGGCGACCTATAATAGGAAGCCGAGTCTTCATAAACTTCTTCTTGAAGCGCTTCCGAAACAAGATACGCCGGTTCGGCCAGCGGAACGATCGCAAGATTTTTCTTGTTTTCGTTCTGAAGGGTAATTTTTTGCTTGAGGGAATTTTTCTCTTTTGAATCTGCTCCGAAAGTTCCGAAAAGGAATCCCGGAGCTCCTCTTGCAGAAGAGAAATTTATAAGAGCTACGGCGGCAACACAGATCGCAACAACGATGGTCGCCGAATATTCTCTGAAGAATGAAAGAAGTTGTCGAGCGGCAAATCTTTTTTTGAGAAAAAAAACAATCCTTCCTTGAAAGGAATGATTGGTCCCAGGATGAGCTATTGGATCCGCGCTGTGATGCATCAGCGGATATTGCTCGGAATTTTTCCTACGTAGCACCATTCGCAGTCTCTTCCAGTTCGTCCGGAAAAAGCTTTTGAAAAAGTTGCTAATCGATTTTACCTTTCTCTTGGATCAGGGGGTCGAAACCAATTCAGAATTTTTGAATATCGCGATGCGATTTCCTCCTGATCCCTAATTTTTATGACGGATAATAGGTTATCACAACCATATATAATGTCAAGTCTGGTTTTTTTGCGGGAAATAGGAAAATTTTGGTATTTTGGCTTGTATAAGGCATATTATTGTTTAGCTCTCCTGCGAAGGCAATTTTTCTGTTAATATGAATATGTCACACATTGTTTTGGTCATTGGTAACAAGGTTATTGGCCGTGAGACAGGTCTTTAGTCTCGGGTCATTGGAAAATAAATCCAATGACTTCCGACCCGCAACCAGACCCACTGCCCATAGTCTTGTTACCTATCAAATCCATGAATCTCAATAAGCTAAAAACAGAATACCTAGAGTATCTCGAAATTGAAAAAGACCGCTCGCAAAAAACAATCGAAAATTACGACCATTATCTCGAGCGATTTTTGAAATGGGCCAAAGTCAGTTCGCCGAATGCGATCACAGACGAACTGGTGCGAAGATATCGTTTGCAACTCAATCGCCATTCAGATGAAAAAGAGCGGCCGCTCAAAAAAATAACGCAAAATTATCACGTCATTGCGCTGCGAAATTTTTTGAAGTATCTGGCAAAGCGGGATGTGAAAACTCTCGCGGCGGAAAAATTGGAACTTGGAAAAACCGGAGGTCGGCAGGTCGATTTTCTGGAAATCGAAGAGATGGAAAGGATCTTTGAGGCGGCCAGCGGCATAAGCATCAAATTATTAAGAGACAGAGCTATGCTCGAGCTTTTATTCAGCTCTGGACTCCGTGTTTCGGAATTAGTAAATCTGAATCGTGACCAGGTAAATTTGAAAACCGGAGAATTCAGTGTTCGAGGCAAAGGTTCGAAAGTTCGCGTTGTTTTTGTTTCCGATCGGGCGAAGGCGACACTCCAAAGATATATGGAAAAAAGATCCGATATTGATCCGGCGCTGTTTGTGAGGATTGGAATAAGGCATCTTGAACATAAAAATAAAAAAGAAGATCTGCGGATCACACCGCGGACAGTTCAGAGAATTGTGAAATATTACGCGACCAAAGCCGGGATTGTTAAGGACGTCCATCCGCACACTCTGCGCCATTCTTTCGCCACCGACCTCATCCAAAACGGCGCCGACATCCGCTCGGTTCAGGAAATGCTTGGGCACTCGTCTGTTACCACAACGCAGATATACACGCATGTCACCAATAAACAATTAAAAGAAGTTCATAAGGCTTTCCATGGAAAAAGACGCAAGTAAATTCAATCAAGGTTCGGCCTTTCCCTCATCGAGCAAGCTCTCCGATTACTCAAGGCCGAGCCTTTAGTTCACAAAGCATTTCGTGGGAAAAGTAGAAAATAAAAAATCCGAGAGCTGAACTCTCGAATTTATTTTGTGGCAATCTCTGATTTACCTCTTCTCTTTCTTTTTCATCTTTTCAACGATTCTTGCCAGGCGATATGTCACAACGACAACGGCGGCGGTGACGATAGCGGCGTAGATGAACATCGCCGTGATATCTCCGCTACCCTGTGTTCCAAATACGCGCTCGAAGAGCTTGCGGATGGCGTCATTCCAGGCAAGAGCGGCGACAAGCCCCATCGCGCCGGTCATAAGAGTCACTACTTTTTCAACGAAATAAACATGAAGAGTTTCTTCTTCTTTTTTGGTCAATTCTTTTTCCTTGTTTTTTTCTTCCGACATATTTTTTCATTAACTTTATAATTGGGTGATAGTGGGTTCGAACCACTGACCTTTTGCGTGTCGAGCAAACGCTCTAACCAACTGAGCTAATCACCCATTTTTGGGACCAGTTGGGATCGAACCAACGACCCTCCGGTTATGAGCCGGGTGCTCTACCGCTGAGCTATGGTCCCGTCGGTGTTATTTTGCTTCTTTCAAAACTTCCGGTTTAAATAATTCCGCTCCAGGGAAACTCCCGTTTTTCCAGTCTCTTGGCCTTTCCTTTAAAATAAAACTTGCCCATATAGCAAGTATAGCCTAATAAACGAGTTAATTAAAGTCAATAAATTACGCCTTCTCCGGCGCAGCGGCAATTTCTTTTTCTGATTCTTCCTCGAGAACTTTTGCAGCTTCTTCGGATTCAACTTTTGCGATTTCGCGGAAAAACAAAGTCCAGGCGGTGGTTTTGTAAGTGAGAAATATTGAGGAAACGAAAAGGGCAAAAGCCACAAAAAGAAGAATGGCAAAAAACAGAAAAATTCCGAAGACAACTTTATTCAAATGATAGAAAAGCATGCCGGAGGGAACGAGAATAAGAAGAGCCACGCCAAGTACAGGGAGAAGAACTATGCCGGCGGCGATGTTCACAGCAAGAATGAGAAGGGAAAAAATAAGGGAATTTTTTATGTTTTTGAGAAGCAGATTATAGCCGGACTCAACCGCGCTCCAAATTTGGATTTCAGAAAGAATAATATAAAATTCGGCAAATATATTTGTGATAGCCAAAACAAAAGCAAGAGGAATGAAGATGGCAACCGCCAAAAGGCCAACTGCAATGGCGCTTAACCACGAACCTTTGACGGCCAGAAATATAACCGGGATAGCCAGAACCAAAACAATGATAATCGTCGCGAAAAAAATTATAAGAAAAAGTTTGAACAGATTCCACAAATATTTTTTTCCAGCCTTCCAGCCCTGGCGGAAATTTGTTTTCTTGTTTTGGGCAATGAGATTCACTGACCGGACAAGTCCCGCTTTTCCGATGAGCGAAATAAGAAAAAGAGCTATGCCGATGGCAAACAATATCAAGCCAATGGCAATAACCAGCTGCCAGTGAGCCTCCATGAAATTTTTGGCCGCGTCTCCTTTCCCGCTCCAATCTTCGCTGTTTCCGATGTTGAAACTTCCCGGAGAACCAAGAGCCAGGAGGACGCCAAACCAAAGAAGGAACTTATTCTGCCAGACAATTCGGGCTGATTGTTTCAAAATATCAATGAAGGGAATTTGTTTTTTGGAGTTTTTATTCACTTCGTTCATCTTTTTTGCTCTGTTAAATGTTCTGCAGGGCGAGACTTCGCAAACTGCAAGGAAGGATTTAGCAAGATAAATTATTTTTCATGTTCCTTTTCAGTATCTCTGGCTTCTTTCACGTCTTTTTTTCCAACAAGCTCATTGAACTCTTCTTGCTCGATCGTCTCTTTCTCGAGAAGGGTTTTGGCGATCCGTTCGAGAGTTTCTCTTTTCTCGCCAATGATTTTTTCAGCGGTTTTGAAGGCGCCTTCAATGAATTTTGAAACTTCCGCGTCTATTTTTGTCGCTGTTGATTCGGAATAATTTTTTTCTTCGCTAATTTCTTTCCCCAGGAAGACCAGTTCCTCTTTATGGCCGAAAGTTCGCGGGCCAAGGGCGCTCATTCCGTATCTCGTGACAAGCTTTCGGGATATATCAGTTGCCCGCTCAAGGTCGTTCGAAGCGCCAGTGGTCACATCGCCAAAAATTATTTTCTCGCTCACATATCCGCCGAGAAGAACAGCCAGTTCGTCGATGAAGTAAGCGCGGGAATAGAGTCTTTTATCCTCCTGCGGCGCGGCCAGGGTGTAACCGGCAGCCTGCCCGCGGGAGATGACGGAAACTTTTTGGACTGGGTCGGCATTGGGGAGGCTTGTTCCAACAAGGGCGTGCCCGGCTTCGTGATAAGCGGTAATCTCCTTCTCCTTTACGTTCAAAATTTTGCTTTTTCGCTCCGGGCCAAGAATCACTTTTTCAATTGAAATCCGCATTTCATCCGGGCCGATTTGCTTTTTCCCTTTGCGAGCGGCCAGAATTGCCGCCTCGTTGACCAGATTGGAAATATCCGCTCCGGAAAAACCGGGAGTTCGGGAAGCAATTTGCCCGAAATCAACGCTTTTTTCGAGTGGCTTGTTTTTAGCGTGTATTTTGAGGATAGCCTCGCGTTCTTTGATATCAGGCAAGTCCATAACGACGCGCCGGTCGAATCTTCCCGGGCGAAGGAGCGCCGGGTCAAGGACATCCGGGCGGTTGGTGGCGGCAACAACTATGACATTCGTGTTGGTTTCGAAGCCGTCCATTTCAACCAGAATCTGATTCAGGGTTTGTTCGCGCTCGTCATGTCCCCCGCCAAGGCCGGCTCCCCGATGGCGTCCTACTGCGTCGATTTCATCAATGAAGACGATCGCCGGCGCGTTCTTCTTGGCTGTTTTGAAAAGATCGCGGACTCTGCTGGCTCCTACGCCGACAAACATTTCCACGAACTCCGATCCGGATATGCTGAAAAAAGGAACATTGGCTTCACCGGCCACGGCTTTGGCGATGAGAGTTTTTCCTGTTCCCGGAGAGCCGAGAAGAAGAACTCCTTTCGGGATCCGCGCCCCAAGGTCCAGAAATTTCTTTGGATGTTTCAAAAATTCAACAATTTCCCTGAGCTCTTCTTTGGCTTCCTCCGCTCCGGCCACATCGGCGAAAGTGATTTTTTTCTTGCCGTTTCCCTTGGGCGGAATAAGGCGGGCCCGGGACATGCCAAAAGACATAGCCTGATTGTTTCCGCGTTGGGCCGAGCGCATCATAAACCAGAGGAATACGCCGATGATTATAAAAGGGAGCAGGAAGGGAATGATCGTGTTTACCCAAAAAGAGGCTGTGGCTGTGTCTTTGATATCAACACTTACGGAGCGCAACTTTTCAGGGTCAACACCATAGTTCTTGAGCGATTCGGAAAGAGAGGATTCGGCTTCTTTGCGCGAAATCTCCTTGGTGTCATCGGTGAGCGTGATGTTGAGCTTTTCCCCTTCGACCTGGATATCCTTCACTTTTTGGTCGTTGATCTGATTAGCCAATTCGTTAAGCGTGACGTTGTTCACTTTCTGAACAGGCGTGTTGTAGACCATCACAATTCCAGAGATGACGAAAAAGACGAGAAGGATGATTATTATGTTTTTTATTAAATTTCGCATATTTTTAGTTAGGTCTTTGGTAACAAGGCTGTGGGCAGTGGGTTAGGCTTTTGGTCCTGGGTCATTGGATTTTTCCAATCACCATTGACCATTGACCAGTCTCACAGCTAATGACCAATGTTACCTATGACCAATTTATCACCTTTTCTCTGAATTTTCAATTTTTTGAATTTCAAAATTTGCCTTTTGCCTTTCCCGCTTTTCACGATTTTCAGAACTTCCTCAATATGCGCTGATTCGATCTCGCGCAAACTCGGATTATATTTTTCAATTGCCAGGCGGATAGCTTCTCGTTGGAGAGCCGGATGCAATTTTTCAAGTTCCGAAACAAGCATCGATTTATTTGCCTTCAGCCATTCGGCGGAGTATTTTCCGATAAAATCATGGTCGTAGGCGGCTGCCTGGGAAAGTTTATATAAAACTTCTTCGATATTGGGGTTATATTCTTTTACAATATATGGAAGGAGTTTATTCCTGATTTTGTTTCGCGTGAAATCTGTCCCGAGGTTGGTTTTGTCAGTCCGGAAAGGCAACTTATTCTTACGCAAATAGGCTAAAATCTCTTTTCGGGGAATGTTAAGCAGCGGCCGGATAATTGGCGGTTCGTCCGCATTCCTTTTTGGCTGCGCGGTCGGACCGCTTAGAGTAGAAAACTTGATTGCGCCCAGCCCGCGAAGGCCTGTTCCCCGAAGGATCCGCATCAAAACCGTTTCGGCCTGGTCATTGAGATTATGTCCGACAGCGATGGTGTTGGCCTTGTGTTTTCTTCGGATTTTTTCAAAGAAATCATAGCGTATATTACGGAGATGTTCTTCGGATTTTGTATCTAGTATCTTGTATTTAGTATTTGGTATTTTTTCTATTTCGACTTTCAGTGAATATTTTTTGGCTATTTTTCGGACAAATTGTTCATCTTTTCCCGAATCTTTCCCGCGAAGTCCGTAGTTCACGTGCGCGATGATGATTTCAATGTTGTATTTTTCTCTTAACTTATTGAGCGCGTCCAAAAGGCAAACTGAATCCGGCCCGCCGGAAACGCCGACCACGATTTTCGCCCCGCGCGGAAATAATTGATAGCGGAAAATATTTTCCTGGATTTTTTTTACGAGGTTCATATTATGTAAGGATCAAATCTTTGTGATTCAGCTTAAGCGCACCCGGTATTTCGCGGTTCTTTGAAAGATTCTTGGATAATTTTAGTCACTTTTCCTGCAGTTTCAGCGAGTCGATCCTCCTCATTGACAACAACGTGGTCGTAGAGAGGGTTGATATTGGCGTCTTTCATTTCTTCCTTTGCAGCTTTCATTCTCTTTCGGATCGTTTCCTCATCGTCTTTTGCCCGTCCGCGGATTCTTTTTTCAAGTGCTTCAAAACTCGGTGCGGAAATGAAAATACAAACTGCATCCGGATAATGTTTTTTTATAGTCGGGACTCCTTGAATATCAACTTTCCAGATGACCGGTTTTTTGGTTGCCAGACATCTTTCTATCTCTTCTTTTTCCCCGCCATAATATTTTCCATAAACCAAGGCGTGCTCGATCATCTCTCCTCGATTGATTTTATTTTGAAATTCTTCAGGGGTGACGAAATAATACGGATTGCCTTGCGATTCTCCTTCCCTCATCGGGCGGCTTACGGTCGTTTTCACCCACTCAAATTCAAGATTTTTATCTTTTATTTTCTCAATAACCGAATCTTTTCCCGCTCCGGATGTTCCGGTGATGATGAATATTTTTGAAACCATAGAAGTTATATAAGAGATTAGAAAATAAGAAATAAGAGAATTGAAAAAAACATTTCCTCTGTCTTCTATCTTATTTCTTATTTCACCAGCCCCAGTCCCATCCGGTGTTCTTTGGGCTCGATGGAAAGTATTTTCCACTTGTATGATTTTCCGATCTCAAGAATTTCTTCGATATTTTTTCCGGGATTTTGCTCGAGAAGTTCCGAAACATGGGCCAAGCCATGGATGTCATCGTCAAGATACACGAAAGCTCCGAAATGATTTATTTTTCTCACTTGCCCATCATAGGTTTCACCGACCTTGTATTTTTTCTCAACCGAAGACCAAGGATCTTTTTGAAGAGCCTTTATGGAAAGCGAAACACGGGTATCGTCAATGCCGATAATTTGGCACTTTATCCGGTCGCCGGTTTTCACCACTTCGCGGGGATTGTCGATGAGTTGCCAAGCCAATTCAGAGATATGAACCAATCCTTCAAGCCGGTCTTCTTCGCGGATTGAATCAAGTTTGCTTGGCGGGAGGAATTTCACGAAGGCCCCGAAGTCGACGACCCCGCTGACTTCTCCCTCGATGACATCTCCCACTTTGAGTTCGGAAATAGCTTTTTTCTCCTCGTCGGAATAGGCCGCTTTTTCACTGACGATGAGCTTTTCACCCTCGCGGTCCGTGTCGAGCACTTTTACCTTCATTTCCGTTCCGATGAAAGAGCGAAGCTTTTCGAGAATTTTGCTTTTCTCTCCTTCTTCAACGCGAGGGTAGTGTTCGTTGGTAAGCTGGGACACAGGAAGAAATCCATTGATGCCATTCACTTCCACGATGAGACCGCCTTTGTTCGCATCGAGAATTTTGGTTTCAAAAACTTCTCCGTTCATCTGTTTTTCCTCGAGATCCTGCCAGGCGCGCTCGATGGAGGCTTCGCGAATGGAAAGCTCAATGTAGCCGTCTTCATTTTCAAGATCGGTGACAGTGGCGGAAACCTTGTCGCCGATTTTGATCTTGTCGGTCGCTCCGAGGCCGTCTTTGATTTCACGGCCCATCACAATCCCGGTTCCGAAGATGCCAAGATCCAGATAGATGGAGTTTGAGTCGAGAGCAATCACTTCTCCCTCAATCACATCGCCCTCTTTTGGGAAAGATATTTTTTGCTGGTTCAAAAAATCAGCCATCACAGAAGTCTGACTGATTGGTTCTCCGCCCAAGGCGGATCCGCCTCTGGCGTAATCTTCCTCTATTTTTTCTGGAATTTCCTCTTTTTTTTCTGCTGCAGATTCTTTCTTTTCGTCAGAAATTTTGTCGACCTCTTGAGCCAGAGTGTCGAGAATGTCGTTTGCCATTTGGTTAATGGTTAGGTTAATAATTAGCGCTTTGTGAGTATATAATATATGCTGAAACTTGGCAAGGACTGGGGTTGATAAGCGAGTTATTATATGCTATTATTCCAATATCACTGAAAAAGTGATCACCCGTGAGGGTGATTAATTTTGCTTTATTTTTTATATAAAATATGACCATTCAATGGTACGGACACTCGTGTTTCAAGATCTCGACCAAACCTGAAGGTCGTGGATCGGGTGAGGACGTGGTGATTTTCACCGATCCGTATAACAAGGAAATTGGCATGCGGCCGCCACAAGGACGGGCAGATGTTGTCACGGTTAGCCATGATCATCCTGGCCATAACAACGCGGAGGCTCTCCGGGGCGAGGCCGCGGTCTTGGATTTGCCGGGTGAATATTCGATAAAAGGCGTCTCGATAAAGGGTGTGAATTCTTTTCATGACAAAGAAGAAGGCGCTGAACGGGGTCTCAACACCATTTTTGTTTTTGAAAGTGAAGGAATCCGGTTTTGCCATCTCGGGGATCTTGCAACATCGCTTGACAAAAAACAGCTTGAAGAAATAAACGGGGTCGATATTCTGGCGGTTCCAGTCGGCGGGCCATATTCACTTATGGCGAAAGAGGCTAAAGCGGTGGTTGATCAGATCGAGCCGAAAATAGTGCTTCCAATGCACTACAAAACCCCGGGAAACAAATTGAAACTCGAAGACGAGAAAAAATTCTGCAAAGAAATCGGGATCTGTCCGCGGGAAAAGACGCCCAAGCTTATTCTCAAGAAAAAAGACTTGGAAAGCGAAAAAATCCAAGTGTTTTTAATGGAAGCGGTCAATGCATGAAGCACATAACACATAACACATAACACATAACATGCAACATGAAAATTGTTACGTGTTACATGTTCCTGGCTACGTGAATATAAACAATTACATTGACAAGTTGAGAGCGAAATCCGTTCGAGAAAGAGAAAGGATCGCCGTGATTGCGACGGGAGTTGCTTTTGCTGTTGTTTTGGTGATTTGGCTGTTATCTTTTTCAGAAATGAACAAAAATGAAAGTCCGGAGCCGGCAACTTCTCCGGTTACAAACCAGCTGGAAGATCTCAAAAAAAATATAGGGAATGACAGGCAGTCAATTCAGGATATGATTGAAAGCCTGCCGCAAAACACCGACCCTGATGACTTGTCGGCCGAAAGTCCGCAGAACAATGGTTCCGAAAACCAGAGTCAAGACACAAATGAAAATCAGAATAGTCAGCCGGAGATACCGCAGTTACCATAATTTTTGTCTTTGGTTACAGTGGTCATTGGCGGTGGGACAGGTTATTGGTCTTGGGTCTTTGGAAAAACTAATGACCCATGACTCGCAACTAGTCTCACTGCTCACAGCCTTGTTGCTAATGACTAAGCATAAAAAGTTTATATGGAGATAGGTTACATAAAACCTCGGGAAATCACGTCCGAAATGAAGGAATCATATCTCGCTTACGCAATGAGCGTCATTGTGTCGCGGGCTCTTCCGGACGTTCGGGACGGAATGAAGCCGGTCCATCGCCGGATCCTTTTCGCCATGCGCGAACTCGGCCTCACTCACTCGGCGAAATACAGAAAATCAGCCACAGTTGTCGGGGAAGTGCTCGGAAAATACCATCCGCATGGAGACACGGCTGTGTATGACTCGATGGTGCGCCTCGCCCAGGATTTTTCAATGCGCTATCCCCTGGTGGACGGACAGGGAAATTTCGGCTCAATGGACGGCGACAACGCGGCGGCGATGCGATACACGGAGGCCAAACTCATGCCTCTTGCCGAAGAAATGATGGCCGATATAGAAAAAGACACAGTTGATTTCATTCCGAATTATGACTCGTCTCGGAAAGAACCGTCTGTTCTCCCAGCCAAGGCGCCCCAACTTCTGCTCAACGGCACAATGGGAATTGCCGTCGGGATGGCGACTAATATTCCTCCCCATAATCTTGGCGAGTTGGTTGACGGCATCGCGCATATCATTGAAAATCCGGATTGCGAAGTAAAAGAGCTCGTGAAATTTGTGAAAGGCCCTGACTTTCCGACTGGCGGGACGATATATAACCAGTCAGACATCAACCAGGCTTATCTCACTGGCCGGGGAAGCATAGTGACGCGAGCCGAAGCGGAAATTGTTGAGACAAAAAACGGTCAGTTTCAAATCATAGTGACCGAAATGACCTATGCCTCGAATAAATCGGCAACCATTGCCAAGATCGCGGAGCTTGTGAAGGCCGGAAAACTGGAAGGCATCCGAGATATCCGGGATGAGTCGGACAAAGACGGGGTGCGGATCGTGATTGAACTTAAAAAAGAAGCCTTCCCCAAGAAAATTCTCAACAAACTATATACCCTCACCGACCTTCAAAAATCGTTTCACGTGAATATGCTGGCGCTTGTTGACGGGATTGAGCCCAAAATCCTGAATCTCAAGGCGGCTCTCGAGCATTTTATCGATCACCGGAAGGTTGTTGTTACCCGCCGGACGAAATTTGACCTTGAAAAAGCAAAGGATCGGGCCCATATCCTGGAAGGGCTCAAAAAAGCGCTCGACCGCATCGACGCAATCATCAACACCATCAAAAAATCAGCAACAAAAGAGATTGCGCATGAAAATCTCAAGAAGAAATTCAAATTATCCGACAAGCAATCAACTGCTATTTTGGAAATGCGCCTTCAGACGCTTGCGGGACTCGAGAGAAAGAAAATCGAAGACGAGCTCAAGGAGAAAAAGAAGCTGATCGCGGAGCTGGAAGACCTTCTCAAGAGCCCAAAGAAAATTTTGGGAGTCATAAAAAAAGAGCTCCAGGAGATCAAGGAAAAATTTGGCGATGAACGGAAAACACGCATTGTAAAATCGGCCGTGGGAGAATTTAAACAGGAAGATCTCATTCCCAACGAGGAAACAATCATTGTTCTAACGGAAGATGACTATATCAAAAGAATGCCGCCCTCACTTTATCGCGTTCAGAAAAGAGGCGGAAAGGGCGTGATAGGCGCAACAACAAAAGAAGGCGACACAATTGATAAAGTCGTCTCAGCAATGACGCATGATGATTTGTTTTTCTTCACCAATAGCGGAAAAGTTTTTCAATCAAAGGCCTATGAAATTCCGGTTTCTTCAAGGACAGCCAAGGGGCAGGCTATTGTGAATTTTCTTCAGGTTGCACCCGGTGAAAAGATAACGGCGATTATTTCAACTGGGAAAGATAGCGAGGCCAAATATCTTTTTATGGCGACTAAGTCTGGAACCGTCAAAAAGTCAGCTATCTCCGATTTTGAAAAAGTGCGCCGAAGCGGCCTAATCGCCATCAATCTTCCCAAGGGCGATGAACTTCGCTGGATTTCACCCACGACCGGAAGGGATGAGGTTATCGTGACGACATCCGGCGGGCAAGCCATCCATTTCAAAGAAACCGATGTCCGTCCCATGGGGCGCGGAGCGGCTGGAGTGCGTGGCATCAGGCTGAAGAAGGATGACGAAGTGGTAGGAATGGACATTGTCCTCAAAGGCCAGAAAGGTAATCAACTTCTGGTTTTTACCCAAAACGGATTCGGGAAGAGGTCGGACCTCAAGGGATATAAAATCCAAAAGCGTGGCGGCAGCGGCATAAAAACTGCCAGGATTACACCGAAAACGGGGAAACTGGTCTCGGCTCACATTGTGAATATTGACGAACTGGAGGCGGATCTCATTTGCTCGAGCGCCAAAGGCCAGATTATCCGCGTGCCGCTTGATAGCGTTCCTGCTCTCGGCCGGGCCACACAAGGAGTCAGGGTTATGCGCTTCAACGCTGATGATAAGATTGCGGCGACGACCGTGCTGTAAGTTTCCCAGAAAAACATTCCGTCCCGACGCCATGTCAGGGGCGGTTTTTTGTTTGTTGATTTTGCATAAATGATGTAGAATTAGAATATCAGATAACAAAAAATAAAATTCACCCCGTTAGAAATTTTTTTGAATATTTCTTTACGGGGAAACAAAAAAATGGCAACTTCTAACGGGGTGAAAAAACATCTTTCTATTTTCCTCGCTTTTATTGTTATTTTCTCTCTTTTTCTTTCCGGTTGTGGAAATCAGGTGCCCAATTACAAAGTTGATCTTGAAATTTGGGGGCTTTTTGATGATTCGGATGTCTTTACAAAGGTGATTCAAGAGTATAAAAAAAGAAACAGTAAGGTTGGAACAATTACCTACAAGAAGATGTCGGTTGATTCCTATGAAAATGACCTTAGAGATGCTTTAGCAACAGGAAAAGGACCGGATATTTTTCTTATCCACCACACTTGGCGCACAAAGCATCTCGACAAGCTGGAGTCGGCACCGTCGGAACTGATGTCCAGCAGCGGAAAAGCTGCCGCTTTTATCACATTGAGAAGTATCGAGGATAATTTTCCAGATGTTGTCCAGAAAGATCTGGTGAAAGATTCCAAAGTATATGCCCTTCCTCTTTCGGTTGATTCTCTGGCTCTCTATTATAACAAAGATCTTCTCAACCAAGCGGGAATTTCGCGTCCCCCAAAAACCTGGGAGGAATTTGACAGCGCCGTTCAAAAAATTACCAAGGTTGATTCATTCGGAAATATCACTCTTTCCGGGGCGGCTATGGGCGCCTCAAGCGACCGGCCGGAAAATCCAGGAGGCGGGAAAATTAACCGGGCTACGGATATTTTGACGCTTCTAATGATGCAGGCGGGCGCGGAAATGTATGATTCCGCGAGGCAAACAGCCCTATTCGCCGAATTTCCCACTTCTTTTTCCGGAAATGAAAAATCTCCTGCCCAAATGGCGCTTGAATACTACACTAAATTTTCGAATCTCAATTCGAGCCAATATGCCTGGAACGCTCAAATGCACAATTCGATTGATGCTTTTATAGAAGGAAGCGCGGCCATGACCATCAATTATTCCTGGCTCATACCCCGCATCGAGGACAAAGCGCCCAAGCTCAACTTTGGCGTTGCTCCGGTTCCTCAAAACAAAGATGAAAGCGGAAGGGGCATCAATGTTGATTTTGCCAACTACTGGGGGATGGCTGTTTCAAAAAGCAAAATCATGACCACGGAAGACGGAAAACCGGCTGCGGCGACAAATGAACAAAGAATTGCCGAAGCCTGGAGATTTCTGGCTTACCTCACGATGGGCTCCGATGAGATTGCGCCGTTTCTCGGAGCGGTGTCCAGTGAATCAGCTGACTATAACCCGGCGGCCGAGTATGCTGAAAAGCAGAGAAAGCCGGCGGCGCGGCGGGATCTCATTGAAAAGCAAAAAGATGATTTGCTTCTCTCGCCTTTTGCCCAGGGAAATCTCATCGCTCGTTCTTGGCCGGAACCGGACAATCTGGCGGTGGAAAAAATATTTGACGAAATGATTGATGATATCGTGCTTCGCAATGAAAAGTCGGAGGATGTCATCCGCCAGGCCCAAAACAGCGTCAATTTGCTGATAAAAAGATAGAAACACATGAAAACCAAATTTATTTTTCTATTTATAACTTCTTTTTTTTCATTGGCCGTTTTGTTTGTCCTGAGCAAAATTGCTTTTGCGGATGATGCGAGCGGAGCTCTTGTCCCCTGCACCGACAATTGCAATCTTTGCGATATTATTTTAGGCATCAAGAGAATTTTCGGTTATCTCGGTACTCTTCTGGTTATCGTCGCAACTCTTTTCATAATTATTGCCGGAATCGCCTATATGGTTTCCGGCGGGAGCAAGAATTTGATGGAATGGGCAAAAAAGGCGCTGATGTATGCTTTGATCGGATTCGTGCTCTATCTGGCTTCCTGGATGATTGTCAGCTCGATTCTCTCGGCTATGGGATACAATAGAACCGGGTGGTCAACATTCGATTGCGAAACTAGTTCCGGATCTGGTGAATAAAGAAAGAACAGAATAGATTCGGGGTTTCGCGTGAAACAAAAAGAAAAGATGAAACAAAAATCACATTTCAAATCCGTTATTGTTTTCGCGATTGTTCTTTTGACAATAATAATTTTTTTGCCGGGTGCAATCGTTCACGCCGATGACGACAGCACCGGCGGTTTGGTTCCCTGCAACAATAAATGCACCCTCTGCCACATTCTGGTGGGGCTTCAGAACATCTTTAAATATCTCATGGGTCTGCTTTTTGTCGCCACGATGTTTTTTGTCACTCTGAACGGTGCGCTGATGATGGTCTCGGCGGGAAGCAAAAAAATTCTCGAACAGGTGAAAACTGCCCTCAACTATTGCCTTAAAGGTTTTCTTCTTTTTCTCATCTGCTGGGTCATCATAACTGGCATCATGAGAACTCTGGGATACAAACAGCTCAACAATTGGTGGGAATTTGAATGTGATACGACACAAGTTGAACCTCCAGTTCAGCCCCCGACTCCATCTCCAGCAGAGAGAAAATGCGCGGACATGGGCGGCATCTGCCGAATCTGGAATACTTCGATGGAAGGGCAATCAAAATGTGAGGAAGAGGAGCAGCCGTGGGGGCAATATAAATGCGAAAATTCGGGCGAGGTTTGTTGCGTGAAAAAGACAAGCTGGGATTGCGCTGACGCTGCGGCGGCGGCACAAAAAGTAATCAAAACTTATATGGACACACAGGTCGGATTAAAATACGGCGGTGACGTGCATTGTTGGTCAACGACAAATGCGGCCTATACGCTCTCTGGGTTGCCAGGTATAGGCAATCTGAAGTGGGAACCTTGGGATGGAAATGAAGACTCCATTAAACCAGGCGACGTAATGCAGACGAGCAAGCATACATTCCTTGTTTTATACAACGGTGCGACATCCAGCGCACCTCCAAATGGATATATCGGAGTTAATCGTGATGGCCTAAACTACAATATTAAAAGAGCAAAAAGAGAAGGTACCCCGCTCAGAATAATCCATATTGCAGACGTGGTTTGCAAGAACAAATAGTGTTAACGTAGAATAAGCTCATGTCTCTCAAAAAAATTTTTATCGCTACCGTAATCGTTGTGATCATTTTCATTTCAGCGGCCATGCTTTTTATCTTGCCTCAAAAGGAAAAAAATATTTCGCAAGAACAGCCCGAAAAGCAATCCAGCTCCACTCCAGTTTCTCTTCCCTCCGAAACAGAATCTTCAATGAATCAGAAGAATGTCGAATTGACTCAAAAAATATTTGAAAATATCACCCAGGAAAAGATTTCCGACAAAACAAAAAAAGAAGGATCAAGAAGGATCAATTTTGAAGATCAAAAAGGGATTCCAATTCCTCTCTCTGATTTTGAAAAATCGCTTGGCGTCGAAATAGACCCCAAACTTCAGGAATATTTGAGTAATGGCTATCAGATATTCTATTGTCCGGGGCCAGGCGAAGAAAAGGAACTTGGCGTGTTTCTGGAATATAATATGAAGAAAATTTACAGGGGGTTCACTTATGATGTTTTGGATACAATGAAGGTTTGGGAAGATACAATTCTTCCTAATCTTAACACGGTTTTGTTTCCCGATATTGATTTCAATGAAGACAGTTTGAATCAAAAAATCGAGTTTCGGGATGGAAAATACAGATATGCCGAAATAAATCTTCCCGGCGGAGAAAAAGGGTCAATCAACTATGACGCTATTGAATATGGGATTATTGTATCCGTCTCCCCGTCTTGTCTTGATAAGGTGCATCCATATTACGAGTCCGTAGAGCCCTACTAATAAATATTTAATCTAGTCCAAAAAAAATGAAAAAAATCATACTTCCCCTCGCCATTCTCTTGGCAATATTTTTTCTCCAAGCCGGGTCGGCTTTGGCGGCTAACGTGAGTTTTGGAAATCCGCTGAATGCCAGCGATCTCTCGACCGTTCTCACGAACATCATGTCGTACCTCAAGAAAATCGCCGGATCAATTGCCCTCATCTTTATCATTCTCGGCGGGATTATGTATATGGTATCGGCCGGAGACAAGGAAAGGATGGAAAAAGCCAAAAACACGCTCATCTACGCCCTGGCCGGTTTTGCCATCGTGGTGGCTTCTTCCTCCTTCACCTCTGAAATCCAAAATGCCCTTGGAGGAGGGGCAACGTCTACTAGCGGAGCCACTCTTGCCCAAATTGCCCTCAACGTTGTGAAACTTCTTTTGTCAATCGTGGGATCTCTTGCTATAATAAGCATAGTGATTGGCGCCATTTGGATGTTCACCGCTGCCGGAGATAAGGAAAGGTATGAACTGGGAAAAAAGACCGTGATTTATTCCATAGTCGGAGTGACAATTGTTTTGAGCGCCATAATCGTTCTCAACCAAGTCAAGACTTTGGTTGGGGGATGATTATTCGAAAGACGGATAATATAAATATAAAATCTTCAGTAGTAAAGGAGGTGAATAAATGAAAAAGAAAATACAATCCATCGGAAGAAAAATTTGGGCAGTGGCTTTTCTCTTTCCACTGGTTGCGCTGGCTCAATGGACAAAGCCGGGAAGCACGAATTTACCCACTGGATCAGTTTTCAACATCATTAAGAATGTCATGAACTGGCTTTTGGGAATTTTGGGATTTGTGGCTGTCATCGGTTTTGTGATAAGCGGAATTATGTTTCTTATTTCAGCTGGCGATGAAGACCGGCAAAAAACTGCCAAAAAAGCCATGTATTATTCAATCACGGGCGTTATCGTGGGGCTGGTTGGTTATGTAGTCCTGGTAGCGGTTGAGGCCATGTTGCAAGGGTCATCAACGACGTTCTAGCTGGTGCAAAAAAATCTTTTCGAAAAGTTTTTTAGGCGGCTTCGCTTCAGGTGAAGTCGCTTTTGCTTAGGAAGATTCGCCTTTTCCCTATTGCTCTCTCGGCCGGGAAAAGTTATAATAGGAGCAATCCTAAATATCTTTCAAGAAAAAATGAAAAAAACAAAAAAAATATTGTCAGTGGCGCCGCTTTCGGTTTCTTTGGCAATCATTGTTCTTCCAAGCATCATCTTTGCCGAAGGCGTGGTCATTCCTTCCGATACCGGCCTTCCCCAAGGCAGCGATCTGAAAACGGTGGTTGAGAATTTCATGAAATGGCTTCTTATGATATTTGGCTTTTTGGCAATAATCGCCTTTATTATTAGCGGAATAATGTATCTTACTTCAGGCGGTGACAAAGAAAGGGCGGAAACCGCTAAAAAGGCCATGAACTATGCTATCATTGGCGTGGTTGTAGGTTTGGCAGGTTATGTTATTATCCAAGCTGTTGAAAACATGCTAAAGGGCGGATCAAACTTTTAGCGATAGAATGTCTAAATTACTTTATATTCTCTTTGCGCGAGGCTTTCTGCTTTGCGCTTTTTGAAGCTTGCCCGGTAGTGAAAATTTGACTGGCCTTTGGCCGATGCCGACGAAGTCGGGTCAAATTTCTACTATCGGGCTTGATTATAAAAGAAGCGGGAGTTATTATAATAAGCGCTCTATTGATGGCAGATTTACCCCGCACCATTTTGGGTGAGTGGCGGAACTGGCATACGCGCATGGCTTAGGACCATGTGGGGAAACCCGTGGAGGTTCGACTCCTCTCTCACCCAAATAATTAAATCAAAAAATGGTGCGGGGCACACCAGCCCCCGCGCTATGCGCTCCGCGGCAAGTGCGGGGTAAACTAAGGAGCTAGCGCCGTAAGGAATGAGGGTTTTTACCCCGTAGTTAACGCGTAGCGTTATACTTCGGGGCGACTCCCTCCCTGCCCACAATGAAAATAATTTTTCAAGGCCAAAATTTTATTGTCATCGACAAACCAGCTGGACTAGTTATCCATTCCGGAGTGGGAATTTATCCTGTTAAATCCCCGACGCAAGGTCGGGGTGCGCAAGGGGCGCAATTTAACAGGGCAGGTGAAAAAACTCTGGTTGATTTTTTGGTTGAGAAATTTCCGGAAATAAAAAATGTCGGAGACGATAGAGTAAATCGTCCTGGGATTGTCCACCGCCTCGACAAAGAAACTTCGGGCGTGATGGTTGTCGCGCGCCATCAAAAATCTTTTAAATATCTCAAAAATCTTTTCAAGAACCATAAAGTCGAAAAAAAATATCTGGCGCTGGTCCATGGAAAATTAAAAAATAAGGAAGGAAAGATCGAAGGCGAAATGGGCCGGTCGAAAAGGGATTTTCGGCGTCAGTCCCTTGTCAGGGGGAAAATAAATGTGAGGAAGGAAAGATATTCCCTGACATATTATAAAGTTTTGGAAGAAGACAAGGATTATTCCCTTCTTGAAGTTTTTCCAAAAACTGGCCGGACACATCAAATCCGAGTCCATCTTCACTCCATCGGCCATCCGGTCGTGGGAGACAAAAAATATTCTTTCAAAAAATACAAGCGCCAAGAATATCCGAGAATGTTTCTTCACGCGAATGAAATAGAATTTTCTGACCGGGAAGGAAAAAAAATGAGATTTGTTTCTCCTTCTCCAAAAGAAATGAAAGAGCAGCTGAGCGGGGTTGACGGCGGAGGAAAATAATTATATGATATACTGGCTTGTAAGAAGCGGTTTTTTTATTTACCCCGTACCACAACATTTTTATAAATCTCAAATCAGTTGTACAATTATAATGTATAATGTTGATATTGTGGTGCGGGGTTTAATCTACTACTATGAAGAAGGTGATGGAATACAACCAAAAAGTGCGATCTTCAAGAAAAATGCCGGAACTCCGGTCCGGAGATATCGTGAAAGTGCACAGAAAAGTAAAGGAGGGAGAAAAAGAGAGAACCCAGGTGTTTGAAGGAATCGTAATCTCCATAAAAGGAAAGCAAAGTTCTTCTCCAATGATCACGGTGAGGAAAGTTTCTTTTGGGGTGGGAGTGGAGATCACTGTGCCGGTTTTTTCACCGCTGGTGGAAAAAATTGAAGTCGCGAAACGTGCCAAAACAAGGCAATCAAAGCTATATTATCTCCGGCGCAAAGACTTCAAACTCTCGAAGCTTAAGATGAAAGAGTTGGATAAATTTGTGGCAGAAGAAGAGGAAGGGAAAGTTGAAGCGGCACCTGAAGAAAGTGCCGAGCTTCAATCAAATCCAGAAAAACAAGAAAAAACTGAAAAAGTGGAGCAAAAAAGCGAATAGATTATTATAAAAAATTTCTTGCCGTGGTGCCGGAACTGGTAGACCCCGCAAAATTTCGCTACGCGAAATAAACGGGGCAGGCAGGCCAGCTGTTGCCATAAACATGCAGGCGTGGTGGAACCTGGTAGATTCATCCCAGCACCAATTCTTTTGATTTATTTTAATGGGGATATGGTGGAATTGGCATACACACACGCTTGAGGGGCGTGGCTCGTCAGAGCGTGAGAGTTCGAGTCTCTCTATCCCCACAAAAGAATTGGTGCGGGACAGGCGCAAGCTTGAGGGGCTTGTGAGCACTAGCTCGTGGAGGTTCAAATCCTCTCGCCTGCACCAGAAAAAGTGGGAGGGAGTTTTTACCCCGCACTTGCCGAAGGCATAGTTGCGGGGCGAGTCTCCCCCACGGCACTCGGATAGCTATGTATCTCAGTTTATCTGCCCATTTCTGGGCGCGTAGCTCAGTTGGTTAGAGCATCTGTCTTACAAACAGAGGGTCAGAGGTTCGAGTCCTCTCGCGCCCAATACATGAAATATCGAGGGTTCGTCAGGTCTTCGACCTGACGCCCAGTTGGATGACTAGGTGAGTCTCCGCCAAAGGCGGAAAAGCTCTTGTGCCCACATTTTGATAATTTGAGTAACAAAATAATTTTTGCCGGGCTAGGCTCAGTCCCGCCGGAGGCGGATAAAGTCCGAGCAGAAGACCCCGGCACCAAAATTTGCCAGGCTAGCTCATTGGTAGAGCAGAGGACTGAAAATCCTTGTGTACCCAGTTCGATTCTGGGGTCTGGCACAAAGATGGCAAATTTGGTGCGGGGCAAGCTGAAAATTTTACCCCGTAGGCAAATCGGAGATTTGTCCTTCGGGGCTTTGTGTGCCCAGTTCGATTCTGGGGCCCGGCACAAAAAAATTAGTATCAAGTATCAAGTATTTGTGATTGATGTTTTTGGTATATTCGGCTGGATAGACGGACTGAAAGAAAAGCTTATATAAATGCGGGTGTCGTATAGTGGCTATTATATTACCTTGCCAAGGTAGGGACGGCGGTTCGATTCCGCTCACCCGCTCCGCGAAAAGCAACCCCTTACAGGGGTTGCTTTTGAAGCGGGTGGGTTGGGATAAAACCAAAATTACTTCAGTATTTTTGTTCCCCGATAATTATTCATGCTTCGTGCCGTACAAAATAATTGTGTTATAATGAAAACTGATGACTTCAAACTAAAAACAAAAAAAACCAACTTGCCAATGTCACATATTTTCAAAGAGCTGAAATCAAGCCGAAAGGGGCTAAGCCAAAAGGAGGCGAAGAAAAGATTGCGAAGAAACGGGCCGAACAAGCTTCCTGAATTTGAAGCAGACAGCTTGTTTGCAATTTTTTTTCGCCAATTCAGGAGCCCTTTTATTTATATCCTTCTGGCGGCAGGCGGACTTGTGTTTGCGACAGGTGAAATTGTGGACGGGTTTATCATTATCTCCGTCCTTCTTTTCAATTCCATTATCGGAGTAATCCAAGAGGGAAAAGCGAGAAACATTCTCCTCGCTCTCAAAAAAATAACCAAAACCCAAGCGACAGTCTTGCGAGACAAAAAAGAAACGGTTATTTCGGATGAAGATGTGGTCGCCGGCGACATCGTCATTTTGCGGGAAGGCGAAAAGGTCCCTGCCGACGGGAGACTATTGAGTTCAAGCTCTCTGCAAATTGACGAATCATCACTCACGGGGGAATCTCTCCCTGTTCATAAAACGGAAGAAAACAATAAAAACAAAATTTTCAAGGGAACGAATGTCGTGTCTGGGACGGGAACGGCGATTATTGTGGCAACTGGCGGAGACACATCAATCGGACTTATCGCTGAAAAAATTTCCAAAGTCGAAGAAGAATTGCCGCTCAAAAACAACATCCGCTATCTTTCCCGGCTTGTCATTGGTGTTGTCGGCATTTCAATTGTTATTTTGGCGATTCTCGGCCTATGGCGGGGATATCCCATCGAGACGATATTTTCAACGGCAGTGTCAATTGCTGTTTCCGTCATTCCCGAGGGCTTGCCGATTGTAGTGACGCTCATTCTGGCTCGGGGCGTCTGGAGGATGGGCGAAAGGAAAGTTCTCGTGAAGAAATTGCAGGCGATCGAGGCTTTGGGGCAGATGAAAGCGATGGTGCTCGACAAAACGGGCACGCTTACCAAGAATGAGCTGGTGGTGCGGGAAGTTTGGGCTAACATTAAATTGTTCGAGGCCAGCGGGGAAGGATACAACCCGAAAGGAGGAATATATCTCGAAGGAAAAGAAGTCGAGCCGCTCAATCACGAGGAATTGCTCTTGGCTGGAAAGATTGCGGCTTTTTGCAGCGGCTCCCTTCTTGCTCAAGCGGGGGGCGCTAAAACCTGGAAAGTGTCTGGCGATCCGACCGAAGCGGCCCTTTCGGTGTTTTCCCAAAAGATGGGGTTTAAAAAAGATGATTTGGAGTCGGAAATGCCAAAACTCGATGAAATGCCGTTCAATTACGAGCTTCGTTATCATGCCGTTCTCAATAAAGACGGGAAAAGAAAACTCCTTTCCGTTGTGGGGTCTCCAGAAACCATCCTAAAGCTGTCATCCAGAATCTGGCTTAGCGGAAAAAGCGAGAAGTTATATTTGGAACAGAGGAGGAAATTAAAGTCGGCTCTTATTACTATGTCCAAAAAAGGTCTTCGTGTGCTGGCGTTTTCCTTCAAACACCTGGAAGACAAGACACTTAATAAATCAAATATCAACAACCTAAATTTTATTGGTTTCTTTGGGATTAGGGACGAACTTCGAAAAAATATTGCGGATTCTGTAACTCTCGTTAAAAATGCAGGCATCAGTCTTGCTATGGCAACTGGCGATAATGAGATAACTGCCCGGACCATTGCTGAAGAAGCGGGAATTTATCAAAAAGGGGACGGAATTATTCTGGGCCGAGAACTCGAAAAATTAAGTCCGAAGCAAATAGCATCGAGACTGGGGTCAGTCAGCATTTTTGCCCGAGTCACACCCTTTCACAAGCTCAAGATAATCGATGCCTACAAAAAGAGAGGTGAAGTGGTGGCGATGACGGGAGACGGGGTGAATGATGCTCTTTCTCTCGTGTCCTCCGATGTCGGCGTGGCGATGGGAAAAATCGGCACGGAAGTGGCCAAAGAAGCCTCCGACATTGTTCTTCTGGATGATAATTTCGGAAGTATCGTGAATGGAGTGGAAGAAGGAAGGAATATATACAAAAATATTAAGAAAGTCATCTTGTATCTCTTCTCCACGAGTGTCGGGGAATTGCTCACCATTTTCGGAGCTTTGTTTTTAGGATTTCCACTTCCATTGCTTGCCGCTCAAATTCTGTGGCTCAATCTCGTGACGGACGGGTTTTTGGACGTGGCTTTGGCTATGGAGCCTAAAGAAGAAAAACTGCTGAATAGAGCTTTTCAATCCAGCAAAAAATGGCTGGTTGATAAATTGATGGCAGTGAGGATATTTGCCATGTCGATCCCGATGGCTGTTGGAACCCTATTTCTTTTCAGCCGAATATATCAAACTGATCTAAGCAAAGCCTGGACGATTTCGCTCACGACCCTGGCAGTCTTTCAGTGGTTCAACGCCTGGAACTGCCGCTCGGAGGATAAATCGATTTTCAGAATAAATCCTTTTTCCAACAAGTTTTTGGTCGGAGCGACTGGTATTGTTATTGGGCTCCAAATGCTGGCAGTTTACAATCCGTTTTTCCAAAAAGTATTGCGGACAGTTCCCTTAAGCGGGAAAGATTGGCTTATTATCGTTGCGGTTGCGTTTTCTATAGTTTTCGTTGAGGAATTGCGAAAAGCCATATACAGAAAATTTTCAAATTTTCTCTAAAGGCTGGTTCTTCAATGAAATCAAAAAACAAATGATTTCTCTCTGAATCCAGTTCTAACGTCCTGAACTAACCCGCTCAAGATTTTTTGAGACAAAAAACGATTGACAAGAATATTTTTCTGCGCTATACTGTCATAGTGCCAATATAAAAAGAAGGCACCCGAAATGAATAAAAACTACTTTCTGACGAAGTTGTTTTTTATTTTTTAAAAAATTAAGAAAAACAAAAATTATGTCGAAATTCGAACTTCTGAAACAACTGGAATATCTCATTGCCTTTCAAGCAAATTGTCTTGCAAGCGGAGACTGGGAGAGTTTCGACAAAACAGAAAATGAAATAAAAAGGATTGAAGAAAAAATAATAAATTGGAATAAAAATATGCCTAAAATGGCATGAAACATAGGCAAAATCGCGTGAAACAATGAGTTCTGGGAGCACTTGACTTTTCCGGTTTGGCATGCTATACTAGCCCGTTAAGTCCTGAAAAGGGCTTTTTGTTATGTCGAATCTATTCGACATAACACTCCCCCTTCTCGCGAGAGGGGGGATCTGCTCGGACTAGGGATTTAACACTTAACAATTCACTCATTTTGCCATGCGTATTTTGGCGACGCTGGCTCTTTTCGGGATAGTCTTCGCTTCTCCTCAATTTTGCGCGAAGGCCATGGCCCAGGGAGCCTCTGACCAAAATATAGAGCAAAAATCAAAAAGTGAATCAAATACAATTGAAAACAAGATATTTTCGGCAAATGATAACTTTATCGCTTTGGCCTACATTCCGGAAGTGAACCCTAAGAAGCTTGCGTATTTCGAACGATTGAGAAAAAATATCAAGTTCATTGACTACTCAAAGCTTCCGAAAGGTGACTTCACCATCAACGCTTCCGCTTACACAGCGGCGGCTGATGAGTGCGGAAAGTCAGATGGAATCACGGCCAGCGGGAGGAAAGTTTCACAAGGCCGGACGCTTGCCTGCCCTCCGGGATATACTTTTGGAACTAAGATTGAAATTGACGGAATGGGGACTTATGTCTGTGAGGACCGTGGCGGAGCGATCAAGGGAAACCACTTTGACATCTATATGGAAACCAAGAAACAGGCTTTCGCTTTCGGAAGAAGAAATCTCATAGCGAGAGTCGTGAAATAAAATTTAAAATACCCCCGGCATGTTGCTGGGGGTATTTGCTGTCGAGAAAATTGCTTAGGTTATCCATGCCAAGCTCTCTAGCGCATAATAGAGCGCGAGAATAAAGCCATACAGAATAAAAAATGAGCCTAAGATCATGAGCATGAGCCGTATTGTTCTTGATTTTGGATTTTGCGATAAAAAAAGAACGATAGCAGCAATTATCCACACGCCAAAAGTAAATAATATCTTCATTTTTTTTATTTTATTATCTTGTCCACTACTCCATAATCTCTAGCTTCCTCCGCGCTCATGAAGTAGTCGCGGTCGGTGTCTTTTTCGATCTTGGGAAGAGATTGCCCGGTGTGCTTGGCCAGAATTTTGTTTATCCGGTCTTTGGTTTTGATGATTTGCTTGGCGTGAATGGCCACATCGGCGGCCTGGCCGGTCGCGCCGCCCATCACTTGATGAAGAAGCACTTCGCTGTTCGGAAGGCAAAATCTTTTTCCTTTCGCGCCGGCAGTGAGAAGAAGGGCTCCCGCTGAAGCCGCCAGCCCGACGCAGATTGTCGAAACATCGCACTTCACGTATTGCATCGTGTCATAGATGGCGAGCGCCGCGCTCACCGAGCCGCCTGGAGAGTTGATATAAAGCCGGATTTCTTCTTTTGAATTTTGATTATAGAGGAAAAGAAGCTGGGCGATGATGGAATTGGCAACGTGGTCGTCAATCGGTCCGCCAAGAAAAATAATCCGCTCCTTGAGAAGGCGTGAATATATGTCATACGCCCGCTCTCCATGGGCGGTTTTCTCGATGACGGTGGGGATCAATAATTGATTTTTTATCATATATTTTTCAACATTCAATGTTAGGAGGGGTTCCCTAACATTGAATGTTTATTGTTACAAGTTCTCCAAAAACTTCAACACTTTTTCATTTTGTAAAACTCCTTTTACATAGTTATACAGCCTTTCCATATCCACATTTTTTTCCATATCTCCCTGGCCCTTGAAATAAGCGAGAGTTTTGTTCATTTCCTCCTCGATTTCAGCACTTTCCGGGCTTAAGTTTTCAAGACGCGCAATTTCCCGAAGAGCCAGAGCCGATTTCACCCTTTTTTCGGCGGTTTCTTTCCAGCCCTTTCTCACCTCGTCCCGTGTTTTCTTAATACTCGTGAAATAGTCATCCAGTTTCATTCCCATTCCGGCAATATTCTGTTCAAACTCTGCCATCATCTTTTCAAGTTCGCTCTCAAGAAGAACATCCGGAATCTCTATTTGGCATTCCGAAATGATTTTTTCAAGAATATCCTGGCGCCGTTTTTCTTCATTTTTCTTTTTCTGTTCCATCTCCATGCCTTCCAGGATGCTTTTCTTGAGACTTTCGAGATTCTCAAATTTTCCGAGGCTCTTGGCGAAATCATCATTCATTTCCGCCATCTCTTTTTTCTGTACCAGCTTCATATTCACTTTGAACTTGGCGGGTTTTCCAGCCAACTCTTTTTTGTGATAGTCTTTCGGGAAAACAAGCGCAAATTCTTTTTCGTCTTTCTCTTTCATACCGATGAGATTTTCTTCAAAGCCGGGAATGAAGTAGCTTTCGCCAATAGTAAGCGGATGGTTCTGGCTTTTTCCGCCTTCAATTTCATTTCCATCGACCAAAACATTGAAATCAATTTCAACGTGATCATCCTTTTCCGCCCCGCGTGAAACAGTGATGAGTTTTGCCCGGTTTTTTCTCAAAATCTCGAGCTCTTTTTGGACATCCCCAGGCTTTATTTTTTCCGGTTCCTCTTTTTTCACATCCTTAACTCGTTTTCTATAATCTCCTAAGCGAATCTCAGGCATTATGCCGACGATCGCTTTGTATTCAAGGTCATTTCCAGCGGCAATTTTAGTGATGGTGATTTTCGGTTCGCCAATGGCTTCAATTTTGTTCTTTTCGATTGATTCAACGTAGCTTTTTTTGACTGCCTTTTCGGCCGCGTGCGCCAAAACTTTTTCAGGCCCGATTTGCTGTTCAACAATTTTTCGGGGAGCTTTTCCAGGACGGAAACCGGCGATTTTCAAGTCTTTCGAAAGTTCCTCGGCGGCCATATCCAAGAATTTTTCGAGTTCCGCGGCCGGAACAGAAATTTTGATTTCAAGCTGGGATTTAGGAAGCTTGCGAATAACCATTAAACGATGAAGCCGGCAATGAGAAGTGCCACAATATTGATTATCTTTATCATTGGATTAATGGCCGGGCCAGCCGTGTCTTTGTAGGGATCGCCAACCGTATCACCAGTAACAGCCGCTTGGTGGGCCAGGGAGCCTTTTCCGCCAAAATGACCTTCCTCGATATATTTTTTGGCATTGTCCCAGGCGCCTCCGCCCGAAGTCATCGATATGGCCACGAAAATTCCAGTGATGATTGTGCCAACCAAAAGTCCACCCAGAGCAGCCGGACCTAAAAGGAATCCGACCAAAATCGGAGCGGCCACCGGAAGAAGAGCTGGAATAACCATTTCTTTTATGGCCGCTTTTGTCACAATATCAACACTCGTCGCGTAATCAGGTTTGGCTGTTCCCTCGAGAAGCCCTTTTATTTCCCGGAACTGCCGGCGGACTTCCTCAACCACGGCTCCCGCTGCTTTTGAAACAGCTCGCATGCAGATTGACCCGAAAAGATATGGAATGAGTCCGCCGATGAGAAGTCCGACCAAAACATTGACGTCATCAAGCCGGAAAATAACATTTTGAGCGCCCTTTTCAGAGAGCTCCTGGACGTAGGAGGCAAAAAGAACAACGGCGGCCAGTCCTGCGGAAGCGATGGCGTATCCTTTTGTGACAGCCTTGGTAGTGTTTCCGACTGCGTCGAGCGCGTCAGTCACTTTTCGGACATCACTCTCCATTCCTGACATTTCTGCAATCCCTCCGGCGTTGTCGGTGATTGGCCCGAAAGAATCAATAGCGACAATAATGCCGGTCATTGAAAGCATGCTCATAACAGCGACTGCTACGCCGTAAAGTCCGGCCAGCCAAAATGACGCCAAAATTCCGGCGACAATGAGAACAACCGGTGCGGCGGTAGACTCCATGCTCATCGCAAGGCCCATGATGATATTGGTTCCATGCCCGGTCTTCGAGGCTTTGGCAATTTCTTTGACCGGCCGGTATTTTTTGGAAGTGTAGTATTCTGTTATTATCACCATTCCGGCAGTCACCAAAATTCCAATTGCCGAGGCAAAATACAAACTTGTAGAGTCATATAATCCATTTCCGGTCATCAAATTTTTGGTCAGCGGATAAAAAGCGAAAAGAGCGATGACCGAAGAAGCAATAAGCCCCTTATAGAGTGCTCCCATGATATTTTTTCCCCGTCCCAGGCGGACAAAATAAATTCCGATTATCGAAGCGATGATTGAAACTGCTCCAATCATAAGCGGATATAAAACGGCGTTTGGGAATTTGGAAAAAGTGAGCGATCCCAATATCATGGCGGCGATAGCTGTGACAGCATATGTTTCGAAAAGGTCAGCTGCCATTCCGGCGCAGTCTCCGACATTGTCTCCGACATTGTCGGCGATCACAGCCGGGTTGCGGGGATCGTCTTCCGGAATTCCGGCTTCAATTTTTCCTACGAGGTCGGCTCCGACGTCAGCGGCTTTGGTGAAAATTCCTCCGCCAAGACGGGCAAAGACACTGATGAGGCTTCCTCCAAATCCCACTCCGATAAGCGCCCGCACATCTTTGGTGAGAAGGTAAAAAACAGTGACAACAAGAAGTCCCAGGCCAATAACGAGAAGGCCGGTAACGGCTCCTCCCTTGAAAGCGACATCAAGAGCGTTGCCAAGGCTTTTTTTGGCTCCTTGGGCTGTCCGGACATTGGCTCTCACGGCCACATTCATTCCGATGTATCCGGCCAGAGCCGAAGCGATCGCTCCAATCAAGAATCCAACAGCAGTGCTCGCGCCAAGGAAGAAATAAAGCACCAAGGCTACGACAATCGCAACATAAGCAACTGCTTTATATTGGCGGTTGAGAAAAGCTTTGGCGCCTTCTTTTATGGCGCTGGCGATCTCGACCATTTTTCCTTCTCCTTCAGAAAAGCTATTCACTTTCCAGCTTAAATAGATAGCGAAAGCAACAGCAATAAGCGAAGCGGCAATGGGGTAGAACTCGATATTCATTGTTTAGTAGTTAGTATTTAGTATAGTGTATCTAGTATTTTTTATTCCTTCTTGCTAGTGTCTGATTTTTCTTCTACTTTTTTGTCTTCCGATTCCTCTTCTTTCTCATGTTTTGATTCTTTGTCACTCTTTTCTTTCTTCTTGGCAGTCTTCTTCTTTTTTTCCGCGGGTTTATCTTTCGCTACAACTTCCTCCGCACTTTTTTCTTCAACTTTTCCTTCTTTTTTATCTTTGCTTTTCGTAGCTTCGTCAGAAGAGGGTTCGCCTGAAACGACATCTATTTTCCAGCCAGTGAGTTTGGCGGCCAAGCGCACGTTTTGTCCTTGTTTTCCAATGGCGAGAGAAAGCTGGTCAGCCGGAACAGAGACACGGGCTTCCTTTTTGCTTTCAATGACTTTGACTCCCAAAACTTTGGCTGGGGAAAGAGCGTTCGAGATAAAGCGCGCCACGTCGTCGTTCCATTCAATAATATCAATTTTTTCTCCGCCCATTTCGTCAATAACAGCTTGGACGCGAGTTCCCTTTTGTCCGACGCAAGAACCAATAGGGTCAATTCCCTCTTCGCTGGAAGCGACGGCAATTTTTGTTCTTGACCCGGCTTCGCGAGCCATAGCCCGGATTTCAACCGTGCCGGCGAAAATTTCCGGAACCTCAATCTCAAAAAGCTTTTGAACCAAAGCCGGATGGGAGCGGGAAAGAAGGATTCCCGGACCTTTCGGATCAGCCTCAACTTTCATGACATAGACTTTGAGGCGCTGGCCGATGCGGTATCTTTCACCTTCAACCTGTTCGGAAGGGAAAAGGACGCCGACTGATTTTCCCAGGTCAACAAAAATATTCCGGCCCTCTATTCGCTGGACAACTCCGCTCACGATCTCTCCTTCTTTTTGCTTATATTCATCATACATTGCGTCTCTTTCTGCCTCTCGAATTTTTTGAATGATAACCTGCTTCGCGGTTTGCGCAGCTACCCGGCCATAGTCGCTCTTTTCTTCCAGTTTCGTTTCGATTATGTCTCCTACTATAGCGCCGGGCTTTATTTCTCTGGCTTCCTCCAAAGTCAAATCTCTCTCCGGGTTGTAACGAGGAATCTTCATTTCTTCTGCGCCGGCAATTGCTTCGATTTCCTCGGGCTTTTTTTTAAGATCATTTTTTTCTTTTTCCGTGAAATCTTTAGCAGCAACTGATTCTTTCTTGCTTTCCGTTCCTTCTTCCTTGTCTTCTTCAGATTCAAAAACACGGGTTATTTCATCGACTACTTCTTTCACGAGGAAAAAACTGGCTCCGCCGGTTACTTCATCAAATTCAGCCCGGATATGCTGACCACGCTTTCCGTAGTCTTTTTTATAGGCAGCGGCGAGTGCCGATTCAATCGCCTCAACCACTTTTTCTTTTGGGATCCCCTTTTCTTCGCAAATTTGGGCGATTGCGCTTCCAAACTGGCCCAGCCGTCCGGACTGTGCCTCTTCGTCTTGGGTGATTTTTTTTCGCTTAGCCATGATAATTAGATAAGAAATTAGAAATAAGAAAGAAGATATATTTTCGGATTATTTCTTCTATTTTATATCTTATATCTCATTTGATAATAAAATGCCCGTTCACACGGACACAAGTAAGCAGCTTCAGGACTGATTATAATTTAGCGCAGGATTATTTTTTTGTCAAACAAAAATCCCTCCAATATTCATCGGAGGGATTTTGAAAGCCAGTTTTCTACGGATTCGGGTTTTGGGGCGGGTTCTGCTGGTCAGCTGGCGGATTCTGCTGCTGATTCTGGTCAGCCGGCGGAGTTTCCTCAGGAGGCGTAATCGGTGTTTCAGGCGGAACAGGTTGCTGCTCCCGCTGAACAGCGGGAGCATTTTGATTGTTTTGCGCTTCCTGCGCTGCTCCGGCTTCTTCTATTCCGTCAAGAGCTTTTTCCCCAGCCTTGATATTCGAGATAATTTTTTTCACATCTTCATTGTCTGGGTTGAGTTCGGCAACCTTTTCGAACTGCTCAAGCGCTTTGTCTTTTTCGTTCTTTTTGTCATAAACCAGTCCGAGGAAATAAAGGGCATTGGAATAGTTTTCAGCCAGCTTTACTGTTTGCTCAAACTCTGTCTGGGCTTGATCATATTTCTCTGTTCGATAATAGAAAACTCCAAGTTGAAAAGTGATACCCGGATCCTGGGGGTTCATCTTTTTGCTCTCCTCGAGCTTGGCAATCGCCTGGTCAATCTCACCGAGTCGGTCAAGGCAGACAGCAATCATAAACTGAGCCGGAATATAATTTCCTTTTTGCTCAACTGCCTTTTCGAAGTTCTGCCGGGCAGAAGCGATATATTCGTTGGTCTTTTCTGGAAGCTCAACCTTTTTTCCAGTCTGTTGCTGTCCTGCGTTTTTGGCCGTTTCGATATCAGCCATCATCAGATATATTTGTCCAATTTGGTAATAAACGGAAGGATTTCTCGGATCATATTTCAAGGCTTCCATATAGTAATCGCGGGCAACCTGGTCAGCGCCATCCTTTGACCCTATAACATTTTGGTTTATCTGGGCCAGCTGAACTAGATTATCAGGATTTCTAGGATTCAAATTGATAGCGGCTCTTGCTTGATCTTCAGCGGCGAAATAAAGGCTTGAAATCTGGGCTCGGTCATCATCACTCAAATTGGCCAGTCCCTTTTCAGCGACTTTCTGGTTGAGCATGGCAAAAAGAGCTACCGACAAATTACGATGATAAAGATCTCTTGAGGGATCGAGGCCAGATACTTTTGAAAGGTTATTGACTAAATCCTCGACTTTTCCTCCCGCGACATCACTTGCGAGAGCTTTATTGTAGGCGGCGGCGGCAACATACCTCTGCCCCTCAAGGAAGATAAGAGAAATGAATCCGACAATAATCAAGACAAAGACGAATGAAAGGACAAGAGAAACTCGAGGGGAAGAGGTTTCGCTGATAAGCTCTTCTTTTTTGCGAAAGACTATTGAGGTCAGCACGACTATTGCAGCAGTGAATATCCACCAAAGAAAATCCAATGTTATATTGGAAGGATAGAAAAAGAAAGCGATAGAAAGATATATCCAGACAGACGCCATTCCGATCAAGGTATAGGTTCCTTCTTCACTGCGTCCGAAAATTTTAACGAACGAGGTGAATACATGAACCAGGATTGCTCCCATAAGGAAAATGATCGATAGAGCGCCAAGAAATCCGGTTGTCGTAGCCAAGGTGAAAAACCGGCTGCTGCCCTCATTGAATTTCACTGACCAAAAATTTGTCAAATTGATTTCAGCGGGTTTGCTCTTGAGGTAAGCAAGGTCGTAGGAGGAAAGTCCGGATCCCAAGAGAAACTTTTCTTTCCAAGTTCCCTTGATTACATCAAAAGAAGCGCTTTGGGAGAGGCCGACTTCAACTGGCAACTGAACATTCACAATAGAGCGGCTTTTTCCGATAAGTGTGGCCAAAAGCACCAAAGTGAGAACGACCATTGGAAAAACCAAAGTCCGGTTTTTTTCCTCGTTTCCGCTGGTTATGATTGCTAGCCCTAAAAGAACAGCCATGCCAATCAGGAAAATGACAAGAGCCGTGATAAAGTTGATCATAATCAGCGTGAAAGTGAAAAGAAGAGAAAGCGCGATTAAGATGATTTTTACAACGATGTGTTGCTTTTCAAGAAGCATTGCCACTGTGACAATCAATACCGCTCCTATATATATTGAAAAAGCGTAGATAGACCCGACAGTGTTGAAGGAGTTTTGGGCAATGGCCGGATTTTTGAAAATGAATTTCCCGAATATCTGGAAAAGGGCGTAAATATTAGCGAGAGCCGACGAGCCAATCAATGTCAAGATAAGGAGCTGGACCTTGTTTCTTGAATTGAAATTGTTGGTTATTACCAAAAATAGAGCGATAAGTCCAATGAAAGTGACGAGGGACAGACTTTCCGTTCCAAGAGCTCCCCACATACTTTGGTCGCGGTACGTGGAAAAAGCTGTGCTCAAAGAAAAAATCAAAAGAAGAAGAAGTAAGGGAACAAGAAGAAAATTTTTCTTGACGCGTATTCGGCCTTCCCAAGCCAATTTTCCAATCCAGGCAAGAAAAGCAATTCCGCCCAAGCCAACAATCAAAATTTGTTTGTTGAGCTCAAGAATGCTTGGCACTGTTGGGAGAAAAAACAAAGGAGTTAGAAAAGCCAGCAAGTATACAATACCGACTATTATCCAGTCGATAACCATCGGTATTCGCGTGTCTTTTTTGGCTGATGATTCCGAGGCTTGCGATGCCGGTTCCATTTTCGGCTCGGGCCTTGAGACGGAAAAGCCAGTCTCCGTTTTTTTGGGGGCCATCGTCCCCTCTCTCCTAAGATCGATTTTCATTTTCGTGTCTTTATTAATTGTTATAATAATTTTTTTAAGGCATAACAATACCCCGCTTCTGCCCTGGGTCAAGAAAAAGGTTTCTATTTGGTTGTGTTTTTACCCCTCACCAATTCCAGTTATCCCCTTTGATTTATCAATAACGGAGAGTGAAGCGACTTTCGTTTTCCGGCGCTGATTAAACAGAAAGTGTCTATAGAATTGGTGCGGGGTGAATTTTGGCCCAGTAGCCACGGGGTTATTTTGTAATTCCATTATAGCAGTTTCGAAAAATTGTGCAAACTTTGATTTTGTATTTAGCATTTGGCATTTCGTATCAAGTATATTTACGCTTTTTTTCATTGACTACAAAAAAAATAATTGAGTCTATTCCGCTACTTTTCGCTTTTTCTGATAGCTAGCAATTTGCAAGATAAAAGGAACGGAGAAAATTATCATTCCCATCTTGATGTCCCAAAAATAATGGTCGAAAAAAGATATAGTTAGAAAAGATAATATTAAGATACAAAAAGCATTGCTTGTCAATGATTTCAATAAATAATTAATATTACAATAATTATTCAAATAAGTCAATAAGAATAATAGAAAAAACATCAATCCCACAATTCCTGTCTCGGAAGCTATCAAAAGATAAATGTTATGAACTGGCTGATATTGCCAGCTTGGCCAATAGGGACGAGAAACAATTTCTTGAGAAACAAATTGCCCGAGGCCAACTCCAGCAAAAGGATGCATAGCAATTGTTTCCCGTGAAACATTTTGATACTGAATTCTCTCTTCTAGCGATTGAGTTGAAAAGAAAAAAATACCGGAATGACGTGAAGCATAAATTAATCCATGAAACAAAGTGACAAAAATGATGATGGCTATTATAAGCCATATTTTTCTTCTAAGTGACGCTAAGTTTATTAATAAAAATGAGGCTCCAACCAAAAATAGGCTTAGGAATGCAGAGCGCGAGAAAGTTATGAAAAAACAGCCAATAATAATAATCAAGACGGTAATAGCGAACCAAGTCGGAATTCTGGCTAGTATTGTTTCATGTGAAACTATATTATCATTGGATTTGCTCAGCTTGAAACGTTTCGAAATCATCAAAATCAATAAGACAATTGGAATAATAAGGAAGCCAGCCAATATGTTAGGGTGAGGAAATGTTCCATAGGCCCGAATATGTTTCACGCCTGAAACAATGATTTTGGCTGCGCCCGGAAGGCAAGGACCAACTATGCTCTCACCAAGAATTCTAAGACCTAAAGATCGATTTAAGATAAATTGCGAAATTCCTATTAAGGATTGGAAAATTCCGCCCACTATCAGACCCAAATATATAATTTCGGCTTGTATATAGTTTTTTTTGATGAGATTACTAATTATAACCACAAAAATGACCATAAAAAGTATTATAAATAAGCGATAAAAAGCCAAAGGCCAATAAGAAGCCCATATCATAGAAATAGCCAGCCAAAGAAGGAACAGAAACAAAAACAAAAAAGGTTTTTTATTCCAGGTTGAAAAACTGAAGGATCGAATTAATCGTGAAACATTTTGGATTGGAGCTTTTATAATTGACAAATCATCATAATTGTTGTATTTATAAAGTAGATCTTTTTTTGGCTGCATATATTGACTAAATAAGTATTTTATTATATAAATAATTATAAGAGACAAAATTAAGACATCTGACCAATTCAGGCTCAAAGTCATATATTCATTAAACTCCCCCTTGGGGTAGGAATAAGGGGTCAAAAAAACCTTTCGAAGGTTGAATGGAAAAGTGGCTAAAAAAAGGAAAATGAGAATTCTCTCGGCGTTGTTCCACATCGAGTCTAAATGTTTCACGAATATAGCTTTCATGAAAACATTTTACCACGAAACAAAATAATCAACGATTGACGGAGTGGGTTAATCTAATTATTATAAATAAGCATAAGGGTTGTTAGTTTCCGCCAGAGGCGGACAGGCATCTGGCAGAAACATACTAAATTGGGGATATAGCTCAGCTGGTAGAGCACTTCCGTGGCACGGAAGGGGTCTGGGGTTCGAATCCCCATATCTCCACAAATGCAATCGAAAAAATTCCAACGCCAAATCGAGGGCTTCGTTTGTAAAAAGTGCGGAGCGAAAGTGAGAGGCAATGGGTATACCGACCATTGCCCTGTTTGTCTTTGGGGGCTTCATGTGGATGTGAATCCGGGCGACCGCGCGGCCGGTTGCAGGGGAATGATGGAGCCGGTTCGGGCGGAAGTGAAAAGCGGAAAATATTTGCTCTATTATATATGTAAAGAATGCGGGCACAAATTTCGGGTAAAATCTGCGCCGGAGGATAATCTTTACGCGGTAACAAAATTGATAAACAAATAATATCTGCCCCCGTAGTTCAATGGACCCCAACACTATAACTTCGTTAAGTGCGGGGCAAGTAGAACAAGTCCCCGTAGTTCAATGGATAGAACAAGAGACTCCTAAGCTTTAGATGGAGGTTCGATTCCTCCCGGGGACACAAAAATTCGAGAGGGACTTTTACCCGTCCGAAGCGTAGCGAAGGCGGGACTAAGCCTTAGATCCATGTTCGACTCATGGCGGGGGCATAATTTAAATAGAATATTAATATCTTACGACTATGAAAAGAATAAATCTCGCCGTTATTTTCGGCGGGCGTTCCGGGGAACACGAAGTTTCTCTCTCATCGGCTCGCGGAGTGATGAAAAATCTTGATAAGGAAAAATATAATGTGATTCCGATTGCGATCACCAAAGGCGGGAATTGGTTGATCGGCGAGAAAGCAGGCGCGTACATGAAAATGAATGAAGACAAAATTGGAAAAGAGGGCGCAATCAGTCTTGATGAATCGCAAAAACTGGTGTCTATAAAAGATACTGATCGAAATTTTTTCAACTACGCCGAAGGCGAATTGAAAGAAAAAATTGCGTTGGTTTTTCCGATTCTTCACGGGCCATATGGCGAAGACGGGCGGCTGCAGGGGATGCTTGATATGCTCGGGGTGCCGTATGTTTTTTCGGGAGTGCTTGCCCATGCGATCGGAATGAACAAACCCAAAGCAAAAATTATCGCGGCGAAATCCGGCGTGCCGGTGGCGAAGGATTTGGTGCTCGCGAAAGGAGAAAAATATAATCCGGACGAAATCATTGAAAAATTATCCCTGCCGCTCATGGTGAAACCATCCGAGCTCGGTTCGTCGGTCGGGATATCGCTCGCGAAAATAAAAGAGGAATTGAAAGAAGGAATCGAGGATGCGTTTTCTCACGGGGACGAAGTGATTCTTGAACAGTATATAAAAGGAAGAGAATTTACGGTGACGGTGATGGGAAATGGGAATCCAAAAGCATTAGCAATCACAGAAATAATTCCGCTCATTTCCGAATTCTATGACTACAAAGCCAAGTATGAAGAAGGAGGATCAAAGCACGTCTGCCCGGCGGAAATTCCAAAAGAGGATGAAGAGAAACTCAAGAGTTATGCCGTAGCCACTTTCAAATCAATTGGTTGCCGGGATCTTGCCCGCATCGATTTTCTTTGGAGCGAAAAAACGAATGAATATTATTTCACTGACATCAACACTATCCCTGGGATGACTCCGACGAGTCTCGCGCCCGAAGCGGCGGCGCTGGCCGGAATGAACTTCACCGAGTTTCTCGATAAATTGATTGAGGGGGCGATGAAGCGCGTGAGAAAATAATCAACATTTGGAATTTGGCCAATCGCATGATAGACTTTTTGTATGAATATAGTGACAAAAGAATCAGCAATAGCCCAAGAAGTGCAAGACAGAATTTTTCGCAAAATGCCGGCGGAAAAAAAGCTTGAGATGCTGGATAATTTTTATTATTTCGCGAAAGAATTGAACGTATTAGGCAAAAGTTATGGAACAAACAGAACTTCTAAAAAAAGTCGCGAAGGTGCTAGAAAGACTTGAGATTCCTTATGTGGTCACGGGAGGAGTGGCTGTCACGGTTTGGGGCCGGCCTCGTTTCACGGCGGATATCGATATTGCCATTGAAGTTTCCCTCTTCCAGTCAAAAGAGCTTTTTCGGTTTTTGAGAAAAATTGACAAGAGAGTATATATCAGCGAAGCGGCAATGAATCGAGCTGTATCGCGAAAGAGCGAATTCAATCTCATCCATCCTGACGGGGTGAAAGTGGATTTTTGGGTGTTGGAAGATGATATCTATGCCCGGTCGCGAATGAAACGAAAAAAAATCAAAAGAGTCTGGGGACAAAATATATCCTTTATTTCCCCCGAAGATCTCATTCTCTCTAAGCTAGTTTGGTATAAAAGGGGCCGCTCAACCCGCCAGCTGGAAGACATAGAATCCATCATCGCTATTCAAAAAAAGATGGATTGGAAATACATCAAGCGCTGGGCAGCGATCCAATCGACGGAAAAATTTCTGAAGCTGGTTTTGAAAAAATAAGGAAAGATTTTTTAGGGTGTCAAACATATCCATATGGATAAAAGTGACACCTTTTTATTTTGACAATTTTAGGAAAAGAAAAACCCCAACCGTCGCGAGGGTTTTTTTTGATTTTTTACCTATTTTGTTTTAAGTTAATAGTATGATTAGTAAAATCCCAAAACCCATTATCGAAATCATCCAAAAACTCGAGGCCGCTGGTTTTGAGGCATATGTCGTGGGCGGGTGCGTGCGAGACCTTTTGATGGATGTCGGACCGAAGGATTGGGACGTGACAACGAACGCGAAGCCGGAGGAAATAACAAAAATTTTCCCTGACAGTTTTTATGAAAATAAATTTGGAACGGTAGGAGTAAAGATTCCGAAAATTACGAATCAAAGCTCGGCTAAATCAAAGCTCGGCTTTTCCCTTCCGACTACTAAGCAGCCGGAATTCCTCAAAGCCAAGCTTTTTAATTCCTCAAAGCCAAGCTTTTCAGAAGTTGTTGAGGTTACGACTTATCGGATTGAATCGAAGTACTCGGATAAGCGGCATCCGGATGAGGTGAAGTTCGCGAAGACGCTTGAGGAAGATCTTTCGAGGCGCGATTTCACGATTAATGCGCTGGCTCTTCGAATATTTGATCAAAGCTCGGCTTTTCCCTTGCGAGAGCTCCGCTCTCGCAATTCCTCAAGGCCAAGCTTTTCCGTTTATGAGATAATAGATTTATTCGACGGGCAAAAAGATTTGAAAAACAAAATTATCCGCGCTGTAGGGGACGCGAATGAACGGTTTGATGAAGATGCGCTTCGAATGATGCGGGCGATTCGTTTTGCGATAACACTCACAAATGAGAGCGAAGTAAAGCGAACGAGAGCGAATAGCGGCCCAAGAAGGCTAGCAAAGAAAACACCATTTGAGATTGAAGAAAAAACAAAAAAGGCGATTGCAAAGAATGCGAAAAACCTGAAACACATTGCGCTTGAGAGAATACAGGACGAACTCAACAAAATTATGCTGTCTGATTTTGCGGCGGAAGGAGTTGAACTTTTGCGGGAGTTGAAACTTTTGCAATATATCATTCCCGAACTCGAAAAAGGATATGGAGTCGGACAGAACCGGCATCATATATATACCATCTGGGAGCATTCGATTTTGTCACTCAAAAATTGTCCGTCAGCGAAACTCGAAGTGCGCTTGGCAACGCTTCTTCATGACATTGCCAAGCCCGATACGAAAAGAGGCGCGGGAGCCTATTCGACGTTCTATAACCACGACCATGTCGGAGCGCGGGTAGTCGAGAAAATTTTGAAACGGCTCAAATATTCAAATGAAATTATCCACAAAGTGAGATTACTTGTCGACAATCACATGTTCTATTACAACGTCGATGAAGTCGGGGCTTCGAGCGTGCGAAGATTGGTCCGAAAAGTAGGCCTTGAAAATATTGATGACCTCATTGACCTTCGTATCGGCGACCGGCTGGGATCGGGAGTGCCAAAAGCAGTGCCATACAAGCTCCGCCACTTCAAATATATGGTCGACAAAATTTCGCACGACCCGCTCTCGGTCAAAATGCTGAAAGTGAATGGCAATGATTTGATGCGTGAATTGAAACTCAAACCAGGCCCGATGCTCGGAGCGATTTTAGACGTGCTTCTTTCGGAAGTTGTCGAAAATCCCGACGAAAATAAAAAAAATATATTGCTGAAACGGGCAAAAGAACTTTCAAAAGAAAATTTGCCGAAATTGAGAGCAATGGCGAAAGAGAAAATAGATGAGAAAAAAGAAGAAGAAGATAAGGAGATAAAAGCGAAATATTTCGTCAAATAATTTTCACATAACACATAGCACATAACATGGAACATTTTGGTATGTGTTCCATGCTACGTGTTTCATGAAAATTGGCTTCTCAAATTGCCCATGTCGTCTACGCAAAAAAATATCTTGACCGGCATCCGGCGATGAATGCCGATTTATTTTTGCTTGGCACCCTGCTCCCGGATGTTCGACGGGTGACAGATGAAGTGAGAAGAAAGGACACTCATATATTGCATGAGGAGCTCGATCTTGAGTTTGAGGGCATCTCTCCGTTTGAAGCCGGCTGGAAATTTCATCTCTGGTGCGATATGAGGCGGGAGGAAATATTGAACAAGTATGAATTTTATAAGCTATCTTACACAATTGATCATGATATACCGCCGAAGATTCTGGAGGATGAGCTGGTTTATGGAAAATACAACAATTGGGAGAAGCTGATATTGATTTTGAATAATCCACCGGAAATAAAAACCGGCCTTGATGTCGCGCAGGAAACAATCGAGCGCTGGTATGCAATCCTGGCCAAATATTTCGAAAAAAAACCGGATGACAAGACGATAAAGGCGTTTCTTTGGAAGCAAAGGAAACTGCGCTCCCAAGCCGGAGAGTTGGTTGACTTGGTGGGAAAATTGCGGAATAATTCAAAAGTTGTGGATGTTTTGGAAAAGGTTTGCGAGGAAATAATTTAAGCTGGACATAGCCCCGAACCATGCCGCTTCGCGTCAGGTACGGGGTAAATATACCGGCAAGTGTACAATTCGTATGATATAGATTAACGGGCTGTAGTGTATCGGCAACACGCGCGACCCGCCCCTCACCAATTTACCGGGACATAGTATACCGGTAGTACACACGACGCGCCCCGCACCAAAAATATCGGGCTGTGGTATAGTGGCATTACGCGCGATTCGGGTTCGCGTAATCCGAGTTCGATTCTCGGCAGCCCGACCAATATTATTTGATGATTATGATATTCGAAGACAGAGTATACGGCAAAAAAAATATTGATGATCCGTTGGCGCTTGAAATTGTCAATTCAAAATATTTTCAAAGGCTGAAAGGGATTGATCAGGCGGGATGGCCTTCGCTTTGGGAAAAGGAAAATTATCCAATGGAAGAATTTGAGCATTCCCGATTTACGCATTCGCTTGGCGTGTATTTTCTCCTTGAATCTTTCGGGTCAGAAAGGGAAGAAAGGATCGCCGGACTCATTCACGACATTTCGCATTCCGCTTTTTCGCATACCATAGATTATGTGCTTGCGCATGGATCGCCGGAGAAGCAGTCTCACCAAGACAATTTTCATGAGGAATATATTTCCAAGACGGACATCCCAGAGATATTCAAAAAGTATGAAATCGACTTGAAATATATTCTTGACGATAAAAATTTCCCGCTCAAGGAAAAGGAGCTGCCGGATCTTTGCGCCGATCGAATCGATTATTCCCTTCGGACAGCAGTCGTCTTCGACGAAATTGATCAAAAAGAAGCACAAAAAATAGTTAGCGATCTTAGAATCATTGACAGCAGATGGGTATTTTCTAATTATAAATCCGCGAGGCAATACACTGGACTGTTTGATAGGCTGAACAAAAAATATTATTCCGGTCTTTCTACGGCGATAATGTTTCGGTCAGTTGCCGATTATTTGCAGTATGCTCTAAAAAAGAAATACATAGAAGAAAGGGGGCTGTATTTGACTGATAAAGAGGTTATCGAAAAAATAAATATTCATTTAGGCCAGGACAAAAATTTGAACGTTCTTTGGAAAAGAATGAATGATAAGAATTGTTTTGAAAATAATCCAAATAATTTCGATGTCGAGGTGATTTGCAAATCGAGGATCGTAGACCCGATATGCCTTGACGGAAACGATATTAAACGTGTATCTGAAATTGATCCAGCCTGGAAAAAAATTGTTTCGCGCGAGTCAAAGCCAAAAAAATATTACCTAAAATATAAAAAATATGAATTGTCAAAAAGAAAAAAATCTTGAATCATGCCCATGCACGTACGCGAACTGTTCACGGAAAGGAATTTGCTGTGAGTGTATCCGGCATCATCGCGAAAAAGGCGCGCTGCCAGCCTGCTATTTTTCCACTGAAGCCGAAAAAACATATGACCGGTCGATTGGTAATTTCATCAAAGATTGGGAGAAATATTCGAGGAAATAATTTTATGAAATTTGTCATTGAAAATCCATCCGCAGGCGCCGCTCAATTTTTCCGCCGGGCAGGGTATACTTTTCAAAAGCGCGAAGGCGATGAAATGGCGTTCGTGCGGCGGCTCACCGACCAGCCTTTTCCGCGATTCCATCTTTTTGTGATAATTGTTGGTTTCCAGTTTCACGTGAATTTTCATATTGATCACAAGGCGGCAAGCTATGAGGGACAAAATATGCACTCGGGAGAATATGACAGTGATAGCAAAATATTGAAAGAGGAAGCGGAGAGAATAAAATCAATTTCTTGATTTACGATTTATGATTTAAGATTTACGAATGGGCTTATCGTATAGTGGTAATACGCCGCATTTTCACCCCAGCACCAATTCTCACGGGGATATAGTAAAATGGCATTACGCAGCATTCGCATTGCTGAGTTCCGGGTTCGACTCCCGGTATCTCCAAATAATTGGTGCGGGGCAAGTTGCGGAAACGCGAGTTCGATTCTCGCTAAGTCCACAAAAAAACGGAAGCGTGGCAGAGTGGACGAATGCGGCAGTTTCGAAAACTGCTGTCGCTTCACGGCGACCGGAGGTTCGAATCCTCCCGCTTCCGATAGATTATTGTCCTGTTGTTTAATGTTAGAAAAAGATATGCCTGCGCATACCAATCAAGAAATTTTCGATAAAATATACAGAAGACATAGATGGATTTGGGGATCTGGCACTGGATCAATTCCGGTTTTTAACAAACCGTTTATCCAGTTTGTCAATAAATTTCTTGTCGATCATCCGGAAATAAAGACTGTCGTAGACATAGGTTGCGGGAACTGCCAAATCGGAAGGCTTCTAGAGTTGAGAGACAGAAAATATATCGGATGCGATGTTTCCGAATTCATTCTGAAAAAGACAAGAAAGAAATTTTCATCAACAAACAAAAAATTTATTCGTCTAGACGCTGTCACCGATGAATTGCCACTGGGGGGTTTAGTCATTTTGAAGGATGTCTTGCAACATCTCTGTAATCGAGATATTTTGCGCATTCTTTCGAAACTTACCGCCTATCGCTTCGTCATTATCCAGAACGACATATATTGCGAAAATTCCGTTTTACGCAAAAAAAGAGAAAATAAAGACATTCAAAGTGGAAAGGTTCGTCCCCTCGATATAATAAAAGATCCGTTTAATGCCGATTATCTGCTCGCTCTAAGATATACCGAGGGTATGCGATATTTTTTTAATATGCTGCGACGACTATTATTGCTAGCTCCAATTCAAAAAGGGATTTTTGTGAATGTTTCTTTGGGTAGTCGATAGTTTTTATGTATTATAACTATGCAAAGCAAGACATGTTCCAACATTGTCCCAAACATATCGAATAAAAATAATTTTAGATAATGTTCAATGAATTACCCAGCCGCAGCAAGCTGCGGGGTATCCTGTTAAAATTTAAACAGCCTGAGTTGATTTGATTGAACTTTTTCCTGATGGTCGCCCTGCTCTCGGATATATTTTTTCAC